>Freddie_p2__coassemble_5790_pt1 | contig 4911 bp, 4 predicted proteins | sample Freddie_p2__metabat2_low_PE_031 | metagenome-assembled genome bin Freddie_p2 | reverse complement strand
GCTACCGACGTTGAAGTTGCCCTCAACACTGCCGGTGATGCTTCATACGCTACGACCTACCTTCCCTTCTCAGTTTCAAAGGTAGAAGGTGCAACTGCTTACATTGGTAAGAAAGTAAACGAAAGCACTTTGCACGCTACGGCTATTGAAGGTGGCATTCCTGTCAACACGGGTGTTATCCTGAAGGGTGCTGCCAACGCTGAAAAGGCTGTGCTGAAGCTCGGTGAAGCTACTTCTGATGTTCAAAACAATGCTCTCACCGGTACGCTTGTTGAAAAAGATTATGCTGACGGCGAATTGGTATTCGGTGTAAATAATGAAAACAAAGTAGGTTTCTACAGCATGGCTGCAGGCAAGAAGATTGGTGCCAACAAGGCATACTTGGAAGCTGCTGCTCGAGCTATGAAACTCGTGTTCGACGGTGATGTAACGGGTATTGAAAACGTAATGGGCGAAGCTGCTGATGCTAACGCTCCTATCTACGACCTGACCGGTCGCCGCGTGATGAAGGCTGTGAAGGGTGGCTTGTACATCCAGAACGGTAAAAAGTTCATCGCTCAGTAATCAATATTTACATCAAATCTCTATAAAACGAAACAACAATGAAGAAATATATCAAACCTTCAATCGAAGTTATCAAACTCCAAACTGAAGATGCTATCCTTACCGGTAGCGGCGGCGATAAAACTATAAATTTCGACATCACTGCCGGTGAACAAGCCGAAAGTGCCTGGTCACAAGACAAAGGCTGGAGCAGCGATAATTGGAACTCTGAAGACTAATTGAAACGATTAAACGGCCAAAAACTCGCGAAGGGGTGACACTCACAATCAACCCCTTCCGAGCCAAAGCCAAAAGGCAGAAGGAATAAAACCGAACTGCTTGCTAACAATAAAGCGTAGGCGGTACACCAATAACGTGTGTATCGCCTACGCTCTTTTTTAAAAGTTTAAACGCAGGGCAGAACCCTAAACCATACCCAAAAGGCTGTGCTACAATCTGTACGGATTGCGGCACAGCCTTTTTATTTTGCACTATAGGCAGCCAAACGAAGGCTGCACAGCAGGCAGAAGGGGCGAAGAGCGTTAGTCAAAATCAGGAGTTTGCTGCCAGCCACCGCCATGACCCTGCTGGTGATGACCATGACCACGCTGACCCTGCGCCGGACGCTTGCCCTGATTCGGTTTGCGCTGCGGCGTACAGAAGATGCGAACCAACTGCTGCGGCGTCAGTTGCTTTTTGAACTGCGCATAGTAATCGCGCTTCACCTTCAGCGTCAGTTCATCGCGCTTCAACGCATTTTCCACACATTGCAAAGCCTCAGCATCGTTGAGCGCACACACGCCCGCCTGTTTGCCCTGACCCTTACCCACAGGTTTACCCATGCGGTAAGTACGACGAATGCCCATGAGCGTGTCCTGATACGCCGCATACAGCGGCACGAACCATTGCTGCGTGCGGTCGTCGAGTTGCAGTTTGTCGGCCAGGCGATTGGCCACCTTCGTACATTTTTCCATACGGTCGGCAGGTTTGGCAGTCTGCGCACGGTTTTGCGCGTAAAGCGCGGTGCAGCTCATGCAGGCAGCACACACAAGGATAGCTATTTTTTTCATAACAGAATCAACATTTAGCGGAAAGCAGGACAGCGGCAGCAAACAGTTTTGAACTGCGCCCCCACTCCCGGTATTTATTTAAGAGAGAGAGAATAAGTGTGCGCGTGGTGCACTGATTCCGGAAGTCAGCGTACATACCAGCATAAAGCGTTGCAACGTCTTTTTTTCACACAATTATCAGTAAGACAGACAAAACGGCAAAAGGTTTAAGAAGGCTTCGAAAATTTCTGCCATGATTCCGACAGCAGCGTCCCCCCTTCAGCAGGTGCAGACCATCATTAAGCCACTACTTAGCCGCTCAAAACTCGAATTTGTCACAGCGTTTTGCCGCCATATTGCCGATAAGTTTTACTTTTGCAGATAGAAAACCACTCAAAAATTTTTTTTTACTATGTTGCAAACCATTATTGACGCGGCCATTCGTGCCGGTCAAGCCATCATGAGCATATACACCCACCCCGACACCGACTGGGAAGTGGAACGCAAGGCCGACAACTCACCGCTGACACTGGCCGACCGAAAATCGCACGCAGTGATTGCCGAGGCCCTGAAACAGACCCCCTACCCCGTGCTGAGCGAGGAAGGCGAACACCTGCCCTACGAAGTACGCCAACAGTGGGAAACGCTCTGGGTGGTCGATCCGCTCGACGGCACCAAGGAATTTTTGAAACGCAACGACGAATTTACCGTAAACATTGCCCTCGTTACGAAGGGCGAACCAGTGATGGGCGTGATTTACGTGCCTGCCACGCGCCGCCTGTACTGGGGCGAGGCTGGCAAGGGCGCCTTTACCGCCGAGGTCGATGCCGACACCCTGCAACCGCAGCAGGCACAGCAGTTGCCACTGCCGGGTGCCACGCAAAACCGTCCGTTCCGCGTAGTAGCTTCGCGTTCGCACCTTTCGGCCGAAACGCAGGAATTTATTGACCGCCTGAAGGCCGCACACGGCGAAGTGGACACGGTGAGTGCCGGCAGTTCGCTGAAACTCTGCCTGGTGGCCGAAGGAAAGGCCGATGTGTACCCCCGCCTGGCACCTACCATGGAATGGGACACAGCCGCCGGTCATGCCATTGCCTGGGCCGCAGGCTGCACCGTGATGCAGGCCGGCACCACCGAGCCTTTACATTACAACAAGGAGAACCTGCTCAACCCCTTCTTTGTGGTGAGCCGCTCCTGATTATATGCTAACACGCCTCTATACTTAACTATCAACTATGAGTTTTCAGTCGATATTCGTGGTCATTGTCCTACTATGCGTAGTGCTGGCTCTGATCAAGGACCACATGCGCCCGGGGCTTGTGTTACTTTCGGGAGCAGTGGTGTTTCTGTGTGCCGGCATTCTGTCGCCACGCGAAATGCTTGAGGGCTTTGCCAACAAGGGAATGATAACCGTGGCGATGCTCTTTTTGGTGAGCGAGGGGGTGAGGCGTTCGGGCTTGCTCGAAAAGTTGCTTTACCGCCTGCTGCCACAGCGCGGACGGGCCGGCCTCCGGCAAACGCAACTGCGCATGCTGCCGGTGGTGTCGTTCATTTCGGCTTTTCTGAACAATACGCCGGTGGTGGTGATTTTTGCCCCCATGATTAAGCGGTGGGCCGAAAAGCACAAGGTGGCGGCTACGAAACTGCTCATTCCGCTGTCGTATGCCACCATACTGGGCGGCGTTTGCACGCTCATCGGCACCAGTACGAACCTCGTGGTTCACGGCATGGTCATCGATGCGGGCTTCAGCGGTTTCGGCATGTTCGAACTGGGCAAAGTGGGCCTCATCGTGTGCCTTTGCGGTTTGGCCTACATTCTGCTGGTGTCGAACCGGCTGCTGCCCGATCAGCGCACCAACCGCGACGAGCTGACCTCGACCGAGGAGCGCGACAAGGGTCTGCACCGCGTGGAGGTGGTGCTGGGAGCGCGTTTCCCGGCCATCAACAAACGCATTTTCGATTTCGACTTCAAGCAGAAATACGGGGCTACGCTCCTTGAACTGAAACGTGGCGGACAAACCATGATTATGCACGACATGCGCCGCGAACGCTTTCGCGATGGCGACACGCTGGTGCTGCTGGCCGACGACAGCTTTATGCAGAACTGGGGCGATTCGTCGTTCTTCCTGATGGTGTCGAACGGCAAGGAGCAGGAGGCTAAAATGCCACAGTGGAAACGGGTGACATCGGTGATTTTGCTGCTGCTGATGATTGTGGGGGCTACGGTGGGCGAACTGCCTGCGGTGCGCGCGGCTTTTCCGGACATGAAGCTCGACATGTTCTTCTTCGTGAGCATCGTCACCATTATCATGGCGTGGCTGAACCTTTTTCCGGCGCGTAAGTACACCAAGTTCATTTCGTGGGACATACTCATCACCATTGCCTCGGCCTTTGCCATCAGCCGTGCCATGCAAAATTCGGGCATGGCCGACGCCGTGGCGCAGTTTGCCGTGGGGCTGAGCCACGATTACAGTCCGCTGGTACTGCTGGCAGTGATATTCATCATCACCAATGTGTTTACGGAGCTGATGACGAACAATGCGGCGGCAGCCCTGGCATTTCCGGTGTCGCTATCGATTGCAGAACACATGCAGGTGAGTCCGATGCCATTTTTCGTTACCATTTGCATGGCGGCTTCGGCCAGCTTCAGTTCGCCCATCGGCTACCAAACGAACCTGATTGTGCAGGGTATCGGCAACTACCGCTTTGGCGACTTTGTGCGTATCGGTTTGCCGCTGAACCTTATTTCGCTCATCATTACGTTGATTTTTGTGCCTATGTTCTGGCCGTTTTAAGGTCGCAATTCCCCCATTCGTCGGGGGAGCATCGACTACTTTTTTTTAAAAAAAACGAAGATTATGAAGAAAATCAAGAATCCCTACTTACACCTCGAGGGCTACAACTGCTTTGGCTGCGCGCCTGAAAATCCGTTGGGCGTGAAAATGGAGTTTTACGAGGACGGCGACGACATTGTGTCGATATGGTCGCCGCGTTCGGAATACCAAGGTTGGCTGAACACCCTGCACGGGGGCATTCAGAGCGTGCTGCTCGACGAAATTTGTGCCTGGGTGGTGATGCGTAAAAAGCAGACGGCAGGAGTGACTTCGAAAATGGAAACGCGTTTTTTGCGTCCGGTCAGCACCAACGGGGGCGACCTTACGCTGCGTGCGCACCTGGCTGAGGAGCGGCGCAACATTTTGCTCATTGATGCGGAACTTTACGATGCGGAGGGGCAGCTGTGTACGCAGTGCCGCTGCACCTACTTTGCATTTCCGCAAGAAAAGGCGCAAAAGGATTTTCATTTCGTGGCGTGCGAGTT
>Freddie_p2__coassemble_4929_pt1 | contig 5744 bp, 6 predicted proteins | sample Freddie_p2__metabat2_low_PE_031 | metagenome-assembled genome bin Freddie_p2 | reverse complement strand
CGCCGCAGCAGCCACCTTCGCCGTGACCGTGACCCTCGCCATGACCACCGCAGCAGCCACCTTCGCCGTGACCGTGACCCTCGCCATGACCACCGCAGCAGCCACCTTCGCCGTGACCGTGACCATGACCCTCGCCATGACCGCCGCAGCAGCCACCTTCGCCGTGACCGTGACCCTCGCCATGACCACCGCAGCAACCGCCTTCGCCTTCGCCGCCGCAGTCCTCGCAGCCACAGCCGCAGCCCTCGCCGCTCATCATGTTAATCAGTCCCTTGATTTCATCGTCAGTAGCGTCGCGCATCACCACCACTTCGCCCTTGAAGTGCAAATCCTTGCCAGCCAACGGATGGTTCAAGTCTACGACCACCGTGTTGTCCTTCACCTCAAGCACCAAGCCCTGAAAGCGGTTGCCATCGCTGTTAACGAGCGGAAGCACGGCACCGGGGTAAACCATTTCCTTGTCGAAGTGACCGTTGACGCTGAAAATCTGTTTGTCGAGTTCAAGCACATGTTCCTCCTCGTAAGGGCCGTAAGCATCGTCAACCTTCAGCACGAAGTCGAAAGCCTCGCCAGCTTTCAGTTCGTTTATTTTTGCTTCAAAAGCATCAAGCGCCACACCCATACCGGTGATAAACTGGAAAGGGTGTTCAGCCGGAGCTTTTTCTACGAGTTCGTGAATACCTTTTTCGTTATCGGTGTACAGTTCGTAAGCCACCGTAACATACTTGTGTGGAGTTTGTTCCATTTTATGTAAATGCTGTTAGTAAGCAGATGTGTCTTTATAAATTGAGCGCATCTGCTTAAATTGTGTATAGTATAGGCTTTTTATTGTAAGGAGCATCAAGCCAGCTCCAAATCCAATTCTTTTCGTAACATTTCGAGCGCATCGTTCTTTTTCAGCATATCGATGAAAAGTTCTTTGCGCGTTCTCACCTTTCTCAAGCAATCGTTGTTCGATATTTTGAAAGTCATGGTGATGCGGTCATTCTGCAAGTTATCGCGCAGATACATCAGCAAGCTCACCCTTTCGCCAATCATGTACTGTTCCACCATTTCGTTTTCGACCGGCACCTCAATCACCCAGTTATCGAGCAATTTCGGGTTCATGTTGCGCATACGTCCCGAAATGTAATTTTTTTCCTTCGGCATTTGTTGCGCGTAGCGAAACCAGTAATACATCACCTTGTCTTGCGTAAACGGGCGTTCCCTTCCCGAGCCCGGCAAAGTCACATCCGTGTTATTGGCCGTTTGCAGCTGACTCTGCGCCAGTTTTTTGTCGCGTTCCGCCAATTCCTTGCGGTAAGTCTGCTGCATTTCCCTGATAGAGAGCGTATGCGCCGTTTTGTGTGCGTACTGCTTTTTGCCGGCACTTTCCGACAGCATAGCCATCAGCGAAGTTTGCGCCGCCTGTTGCGATTCCACCTTGTTGCCAGTCGTCGGTATGTTGTTAGTTCCGTTTTGCGTCGCCACATGAGCGGTGGATGGTTGCACCGCCGTGGTTCCGGCAGGTGCAGCAGATGCAGCAGGTTTTACAGCAGTCGTAGCAGTCGGGGCAGGCTGTTGCGCCCCCTTCGGGCTCGTGGCAGCAGCCTTTGCCGCCGTCACGTTGAAAATGGGTTTAAGACGTTTCGCAGGGCCACGCCCACAGCCCTCGTCCTCGCCTGTGGCAGCCTGTCCCACCTGAATGAGCGTCAGCTCAACGAGCAAACGCTTGTTGCGCGCCGTGCGGTAACTCATGTCGCAGTCATTACACAGTTTCAGCGCGCGATACAGGAATTTCGGCTGACATTTCTGCGCCTGTTCGCGATAGCGATCTCTAGCCCCCGTACTCACGTCGAGCAGCGGCAACGTCTGTTCGTTGCGACACATCAGCAAGTTGCGGAAGTGCGAAGCCAATCCGCCGATAAAGTAGTTTGCTTCGAAACCATGGCTCAGCACCTTATCGAGTTGCACCATAGCCTCAGGCAGGGCACACTTCAGCAGCAGGTCGGTCATGGCAAAGTACTCATCGTAGTCGAGTACATTCAAGTCCTCGATTACCTTTTTGTAAGTAATGTTACCCTCGCAGAAACTTGCCACCTGGTCGAAAATCGAAAGCGCGTCGCGCATACCGCCATCAGCCTTTTCAGCAATGACGTGCAACGCCTCCATTTCGTAGACATAGCCCTCCTCGTCGGCCACATGCTGCAAGTGTGCCACCGTGTTCTCCACCGTCATACGCGCAAAGTCGTAAATTTGGCAACGGCTCAAAATCGTGGGCAATATTTTATGCTTTTCCGTCGTAGCCAAGATAAAGATGGCATGTGCAGGCGGTTCCTCCAGCGTCTTCAGGAAAGCATTGAAAGCCGCCACCGAAAGCATGTGGATTTCGTCGATGATAAACACCTTGTAGCGTCCCGTCTGCGGAGGAATTTGCACCTGGTCAATCAGTCCGCGAATATCGTCGGCCGAGTTGTTCGAAGCCGCATCAAGTTCGTGAATGTTCAGCGAGCGCTGTTCGTTGAAAGCCAGGCAACTTTCGCATTCATTGCACGCCTCGCCGTTGGGCAATGGGTGCAAGCAGTTGATGGTTTTGGCAAAGATGCGCGCACAGGTAGTTTTGCCCACTCCGCGAGGGCCGCAGAACAAATAGGCATGCGCCAGTTTGTTTTGCGCAATGGCATTTTTCAGCGTAGTGGTCAGCGCCTCCTGTCCGACAACCGTGTCGAACGTCGAAGGGCGGTATTTTCTGGCCGAAACAATATATTCTCCCATGAATGAATGCAATATAATAGGGCTGTGCAGCGGTCAACAGCCATTGGTAGTTAAACGTGTAAATGTCTGCCTTTCCAAAACGTAGGTCCGGGTGTGGGCAGCAGCCGGTGATGCCGGCCTTCCGGGCGAATGTGCAGTGCGCACTTTTCCGCGTATGCAAATTTAACGAAAGGTAAGCGCAATACCAAATGAAATGGCAAGTTTTCACCGCCCTTCGCTCTCTTCAAACGTTCGGCAAGTGCAGCCCGCCGCAGCTTTTTACGGCACGGCAGGAATGCTTGCCCCACCATCACACCGGCGTGCAGAGGAAACCGCCTTTTAACGAACGGCGCTGAGGCTTGTGCAAAGTGCCTAAAAAGTGTAAATACGCCGGCTTCCCTGCTTCTTTGGATGCGGAGCGAAAAGGGATGTTCGGAAACCCATGATGCCTGAATCCTGAAAACGCTGGTTATCAATAGTTCCGCGCTTCTTAAAACTAGCTCGGAACTAATTTCAACAAGCTCGGAACTAATTCGGACAAGCTCGGAACTAATTTTAACTGGCTCGGAACTAATTCGGACAAGCGCGGAACTAATTTTTCCGACATCTCGTCCGGCAGCGATTCACGGCCGGATAGGGTGGCATGCAGGTTGTGCGTGTTTTGCATTATTTTGCTTTCCTGTCGTCCGCTGTTTTAATATTTACCATTCCGGTAGTTCCATTTTTCTTCACCACTGTTACCGCAAAAAACACCCGGAACAATATGCGGCCATATTGCTCCGGGTAAAATGGGTGAAGGGTGCAAAAGCATCCCACAGCGTCTGGGGTGTAGATGTTGAAAAACATTTACATGTTAACATGTAGCATTTTCAGCATCACCTTAACGTAATCTATTATGTGCAAACAGGTTGTCGACAGTTAGTCAGCATCGTTGATGGTGCAAATGCTCACGCGGTTCCAATCGTCCTCGCTGAACATGTTGCCCACACCCTGACCTTCGGCCGTAATGCGGTTTTCGGCAATTTTGTACTTGTTCGTCAAAATCTTCTTCACAGCTTCGGCACGAGCCTTGGCAATGCGTGCATTCACCTCGGCGCTACCCTCGGGCGAAGCATAGCCCTTGATAGTTACCGTAGCCGACTTGTGGTTGCGCAAGAACGTAGCCACACGTTCCACGTTGGGCAACTGCGAAGCATCTACCACGCTCTTGCCCTGACGGAAGGTCACCGTCTGTTCCAGCGAAGCCGTGTTCTTCGTCACCGTTTGCGTCTGAACCACCGGCTTCTGGTTGCGGCAATCGTTCAGTTGCTGCTGCAAGTTTCTGATTTCCTCGTTCTTCTGCGCCAGCGTAGCATCCTTATCGTTGTTTTGTGCGCGCAGGTCGTTAATTTTAGCATTCAGTCCGTCCACCTCAGCCTGGTCGTAAGCGCGCTGCAAGGTCATGTAGTTCTTGCCGTTGTTGCTGTTCTTGAAGTGGTAAGTCACACCCACCAGGAACTCCATAGAGCTGCGGTTCACGTTGTACGAAGGCTGCATGCGGTGGCCCTCATTGTTCATGTTATACACGATAGCCGGTTTGATACCAATGGTCCAAGCCTTGGCTTCGCCCACGTTGAAGTTCAAGTTCACACCATATTTCGTAGTCAGGTAGTTGGCGTCAGCCCCTTCGCGGGTGGGGTAGAAGTCGTGTCCCCAACCCACACCGGCCACCGCTTCAACCTCGAACAAACGAGGCTGTCCGTTGTAGCCGCAGAACAAGTTCGACAGGTTGAACTTACCCAGCAAGCTCAGGTTCTGACGGTCGAAGACATTGCCGCCTCCCGTGGTGTTGTGCGAAACCAAGTACTCCAAGCCCAAGCCGAATCCCGGCGTAATCTGCTTCGTGAGGTCAAGTCCGTAAGTACCACGCATATCCTTGATATAGTCCGACTGTACCGTAGGAACCACACCGCCGCCAACCAAACCGATTGACCAGTTGTCAAAGAAACCGGCGCCTTGCACCGTCTTTTGTGCCGATGCTGATGTAACCATCATACCAAGGGCAAGAGCAGATAAAAACTTTTTCATAACAAAAATAGTTTATTGCAGAAACAGGCCACAGGCATCGCAGCAGAGCAAGCCAAACATCCGACAGTAATACATTCGTTCATTCATGTGCTTACTGTGAATACCTGCTCACAGTCCGTTTCCTGATTGTTGAGTGATTAAATTGTAGGGCATACATTGCAAATACACCCTATATTGTACAAATATAGCGAAAGGCGAGAGCAGCACCAAGCCAAAAGCTTGCTTTTGAGCGATGGTATTGCCGAGCCGCATCCTATATTCTACAAATATAGAGAATAAAGCCATATACTGCAAAATAAAAACTTACAAAATGCCTAAATTGGGCTGTATTGCCGAAATAACGAACAACTTTTCTTGGCTAATCCAAACGTATGGCTTATTTTTGCGTAGCGAAACACAAAAAACAATCAGCGGCCTCTGTTTACCGAAAACACCTGCCGCTATTTCGTCAACACAGTTCATTCACTTTAATCACTAAATAAGAATTTATCCCCATGGAAAATCAAGAAACTCAAGACAACTCATTGAAGATTGAACTTACTCCCGAAGTTGCTGAAGGAACTTACGCTAACCTCGCCATCATCACCCACTCAAGCGCCGAAGTAGTACTCGACTTCATCCGCGTACTCCCCGGTGTACCCAAGGCTAACGTAAAGAGCCGTATCGTATTGGCTCCCGAACACGCAAAGCGTTTGCTCTTCGCTCTTCAGGACAACATCGTGAAGTACGAAAAGGCATTTGGCCCCATCAACCTCCCCGGTGCTGAGGCTCCCGCCGCTGAAGGCCGCACTGCCACTCCCTTTGGCATGCCCGAAGGCAATGCTTAATTTCGCTCTGCCTGATGCGGGCTCATCCAAGCCCCTTCGGTAAGTTCAAATTTCAAGCATACATATTGAAGTCGTCTAAACTTTTCTGACGAAGATTTGATTTGGAGATTTATCTCT
>Freddie_p2__coassemble_3090_pt1 | contig 9336 bp, 7 predicted proteins | sample Freddie_p2__metabat2_low_PE_031 | metagenome-assembled genome bin Freddie_p2 | reverse complement strand
CGCTGTATTTCAATGGTTTTGAGGCCTCGTCGCCCTTATTAAAACGCAAACCACGTTGTATTTCAATGGTTTTGAGGCCGCGTCGCCCTGTAAGGGCAAGGGTATCTCAGCCCAGGGTAAAGTGAACGGAGTGAACGACACCCTGGGTCCCCCCATGAATAGGGTTTAAAAGGTATCGCGCCCTGTAAGGGCAGAACGTCGAGGATAGGGGCAACGCCCCCTCGACACAAACGGGCGAATTGTCGGAAAATGGCATGCAATGGTGGAACGATGGGCACATGGAAATTATGCACCCATGTAATCCGCCCAATTTACGCCTGTTTTGTCGAGGGGCGTTGCCCCTATTTCGACATATTGCCCTTACAGGGCGCGATACCTTTTAAACCCTGTACATGGGGGAACCCAGGGTGTCGTTCACTCCGTTCACTATACCCTGGGCTGAGATACCCTTGCCCTTACAGGGCGCCGCGGCCTCAAAACCATTGATTTTTAGCATATTATATGTGTTTCGATAGGGAACGCCGCGGTCTCTTATAATGCAATAAAACACGCTGTATTTCAATGGTTTTGAGGCCTCGTCGCCCTTATTAAAACGCAAACCACGCTGTATTTCAATGGTTTTGAGACCGCGTCGCCCTTATTAAAACGCAACAAACCACGCTGTATTTCAATGGTTTTGAGTAATTTGTATATGTTTTGATAGGGGGCGCTGCGGCCTCAAAACTTCCGAATGATAACGAAATGTATGCTACAAATTGTTTGATAGAATATACTGAATCCATTGTCGAGGCATCCCCATGAATTTGCTACTGAGCCATGATGTGGGTCTGTTTGTGCGTTCATGGTTTCACACAAAAAACCGGAGAGTGAAAAATAATTTCCACTCTCCGGTACTCATTTAATTAATCCAATTTATTTATCTTCGTTCCAAATGTCGTTGTCCCAAATGCTTTCCTGTTTGCCAGAAAGCTGCTGGTTGCCTACGTATGAAGAATCGTCAATCTGCATACTTTTTGACGCAGCGACCATGCCTTCGAGCGTGAGTTGTACGATTTCGGCTTTGGGAGCCATATAGTGCTTCTTCATGATTTTCTTTTGTTTTTGAATGTTCGAGGTCAATAATTACTTAATCACTTTTTTGCCGTTAACGATGTAGATACCCTTGAGCATCTTTTCAACGCGACGACCATTGAGGTCGTAAATCACGGTCTGCTTGCCATCGTTGATTTCTACGTTTTCGATAGCCGTTACATCGCCCTTGTCGAAAATCAAGCCTTCAGCAGTTGAGGTAGTACCGAGCAGGTTCTCGCCGTAAGCGCGGAAGCCTTGGAGGGTCTGTCCGTTGTACTTGTAGAAGCCGATATTCTTGTTTTCAGGCTTTTGCAGCGTGTAGATGGTTGTGCCGGGCTTGTTGATGGTTTCGAGCGTACCCTTCAGACCCGTAGTTTGAGTTTCAGCAGCAGCGTTGTAATCAATCGTAAAGTTGTAAGTAGCGGCATTAGCTTCAATGAGTACGGGCGTATTAGCCGGAATCGTACCGTTCAGAGCCTTCAACTTCAGCGTGTTGCCTTCAACGGCGGCGGTGTAAACTGTCAAACCTTCAGTTGCAGGAATAGTCAAAGCTACAGGAGCATAGAGGGTTGCCCATCCGGCTGCTGATACGGTGACGGGGAGGGTGGTTACTTCTTCCAACCACCAGTAGTAACCGTTGCTATTAGGATTGCTTCCTGCATCCATTTTATCGCTTGCACCATAGATGTAGCGACCGCCTTGTTGAACTTTGTAGCAACCTTTTTGACCACCTTCGGTAAACAAGAAGTCTTTTCCACTGGTAGTGCCAACTGCGATGTAAGCAAATTTATTATTTTCTGTCTTGCCAAAGTATTGACCATTGTTGAAAGCTAAGAATGTTTTCTTGTTTGTTTCAACATTCTGGCAGTAAAACAAAGCAGCGTTTTGCTTTTCATTCTTGGTTTCTAAACAATTGTCTTTAATTGTCGGTAGGATGTATTTATTACCCTGAGTGCAGCGTAAGCGATAGAATTTTCCGTTCTCAGGCTGGTTGATAGTCATTGCCTGTACGGTTGCGTCAATTTCATCAATTGCAGCTTGATATTCTTCGTCGGTAGTACCTTCAGTATTGTAAAGCAATTCTGCATCGGTCAAAACCTGTTCAAGTGTTTGGGTTTTACCTACTGCGGTGTATTTGTTAGGGCCAATACCTTCGTAAGGCAACCAATTAGTTTCAGCATCATCAATTTTGTATCGCAACGCAAGACGTTTGTTGGTTGTATGAGCTACAAATTCAACTTTTCGTGCATTGCTTCCATTAAAGGCGTCTGCAATCCATGAAGCGAACCACTGGGTACCTGCTCCATCACCTCGGTCTTCCAAAATATGGTATTTATTTCCTACGCGGAAAGCGAAATAACCATGAGTGGCATCTTGTTGTTTAAACTCAAATTTGGTAAACACGTTTTGTTCATTGTTGGCATGCATTTTGGCTCTATCATTGCCACCGTTTCCATTACCATTGGTAAATCCTAAAACATTGGTAGTGACATTGCTTTTGTTATAAACCGTGAAAGTTCCATCTTCGTTTAATACAAAGCACCACAAGCCTGCATCATTATTCGGCTTTTCAGTATTCATCAATTTGATGTTGCCTTGATTATCGCAGTATGCAGGGTCAACCGAAATCCATTTGGTACCATTGATTTTTAAGTTGTACCAGGTAGTGTTCTCAGCCCATTGTCCGTTTGCAGGAGCTTCAGAAACTAAAAACGGGGTTGTTTCCAATTGAGTTATAGCGAGGGGGAAGAACTGCACCATGAAAGTTGAATTTGAACCACAACTTGTCCAACTTCCTAAATTATTTTGTTTAAAATGAAAATAAGTGTCTTTTTGAGTATTGGTAATGTAGCACGAATTTTCTTTTGGAGCTACAGGGTCAGCATTCAGTCTGTCAGGTACACCGCAAACTTTTACCAATTCGCTCTTTTGGGCGTAAGCAACCAAATTTCTTTGGTCTCTTGCATTACTTGGCAATTGCCAAGAAGCTACTTTGTTGGCAGTAGAGATATAAATATTACCATTCTCCAATACTTCAACATACCATACATAGTTAGGAGTGTTGGGATTAGTTTCGGTACCGACAGAGGTAACTACTGAGCTGGCTGCCTCAGAATTGTACTTGATAAAGCCGACACCGCGTCCGCCTGCACAATCCTGATGATCATTCACTTGTTTCAGCAAGTAATAACCGGTTTTGATTGTGCTCGGATTTACCGGATCCGTAGGAATTGTTTTAATTCCGGTCACAGTAATTCCCTGTGCCCAAGCCATTCCGAAGAAGGCAAAGAGTAAGGTGAATAAAGATAGAATCTTTTTCATTGATAGATTGTGATTTATTATAGGTTGTTGAAAAATAAATTCTTAAAAGTTCTTGAGACGGCTGCAAAAGTACATAGAAAATCAATGGGGGGGGTAAACGGAAAATAATAAATATTAAAAGATATGAAATCAAGCATGAAATAAACAAAAAACAATCCGGAAGGCCCTAAAATTCCCATTTGAAATCCCGATTTTGCAGAAAAAAGAGTAATGCCGAAAATAAAAATGCCCTGCAAAAGTTTTAAAATTGACTTTTGCAGGGCATGGTTGTGCGTAGAGTTGCAGAAAAAGCAGAGCGTTGAACCCTTCTCGGTTCGCTCAAGGCGTTGGTTTGAAATCAAGCCAGTGAGTATTTAGGCAATAGACAGCAGCTCGACGTCGAAAATGAGGGTGGAGTTGCCGGGGATGCCGTCGATGGTGCGCGAGCCGTAGGCCATGTCGGAAGGAATGTAGATGCGCCAGCGGTCGCCCGGACGCATACGGCTCAGGGCTATTTGCCAACCGTCAATCACTTCGTAAAGGCGGAACACGGCAGGACACTGCGTGCGGTCGGTTTCGTCGAACACGCGGCCGTTGATTAAACTGCCCGAATAATGCACGCACACAATGCTGCGCGGCGTGGGATTTTTGCCGCTGGCATCGCCTTCGCCCAGCACTTCGTAGAGAATGCCTTTGGGCAACTGCTGTACGCCCGGTTCCTGTGCCTTTTGTTTCAGAAATTCCAGATTACGCTGTTTGTATTCGCTCTTTTTGCTCATGATGAATCAATGGGTTTGTGTAAAAGCTATTTCGTTTTTAGTAACACCTACTTAAACAAAAACCCCAAGCTGAAGCAGTGTAGCCACTTCGGCTTGGGGGTCGGTGTGTATGGCGTGTCCGCTATTTTACCTGTTGGGCAAAATTAAATGACAAGCGGATACGGTTGCTGCTTTTTAAGCGCGTTCGATGTAGGCAACCACGTCGCCCTTGTTGACGTGTGCACCCTGCTTGGCGTTGATTTCAACGAGTTTGCCACCGAGTGCAGCCGGAATTTCAAGAATCTGTCCGTGCGTGTTTTCGATGTAGCAGAAGAAGTCGCCCTCGTTGTAGGTTTTGCCGATGAAGGGTTCGATGCTCTTGACGCATTCGCCGTCGCCGCCGATTTCCCAAAGCAGCGTACCGCTTTCGGGAGCTACGATGGCATCGGCCTTGGCATGCTTGAGCGCCGTGGCCTCTTCAATGCTCATGCCAGCAGCACCGGCCTTGTCCTTGGCAGCCTGCAAGTCGGCGAGGAAACGCTTCTTGGCGGCACCGCTCTTGTAGTCGCGATACTGCGTTTCGTGCATGGCAAATTCAAAGAGTTCTTCGTCGTCTTCGCCACGTTCCCAACCGTTTTCTTCCATTTCCTTTTCGAAGCGGGCGAGGTCGTCGGGGTAGTAGCTCTGCGGGTCGGCATTGGTGAATTCAAAGCCTTTTTCCTTGGCCAATTCCACAATTTCGGGAGCCACTTCGCCGGGAAGTTGTCCGCTCTTGCCCAAAATCATACCCCAGATGGCGTTGTCCATCATTGAGTAGCGAGGCTTGCCCATCGATTCGGTGAGCAGGTTCATGAGGGCAATGTTCTTGACATACTGCGAGAACGGCGTAACGAGAGGAGGATAACCCACACGCGGCCATACGTAGGCCACTTCGTCGAAGAGCTTGACAAGGAGTTCGTCTTCAGAGAGTTCCTTTTCGCCCTTGGCCGTGCGGTTGTTGTTGATGGCACCCATCACACCAGTGAGGTCGGCCATCATTGAGCCCATCATACCGCCGGGCAGACCGCAACCGAGGAGGAGCGAGCTCATCAGCTTGTTCGAAGGATTCATGAAGTAGCCCAGGAAGTCGTCGATAAATTCCTGCGTCAGCTTGCGGGCTTCCATGTAAGCCTCCATGTTGATTTCGGGCACGTCGAATCCGGCGTGTTTCAGCATGCTCTGTACGCTGATTACGTCGGGGTGAACCTTACCCCACGACAGGGGTTCGATAGCCGTGTCGATAACGTCGGCACCGTTGCGGCACACTTCGAGAATGGTGGCCATCGAGAGGCCGGGACCTGAGTGACCGTGGTATTCAATGATTACTTCGGGGTGCTTGTCCTTGATCATCTTCGTCAGCTTACCGAGCATGGCGGGCTGTCCGATACCGGCCATGTCCTTGAGGCAGATTTCGGGTGCACCGGCTTCGATGAGCTGGTCGGCGATGTTAGCGTAATATTCGGCCGTGTGGATGGGCGAATTGGTGATGCAGAGGGTAGCCTGCGGCGTCATGCCGGCTTCGAGGGCGTAGTGGATAGAGGGAATGATGTTGCGCACATCGTTCAAACCACAGAAAATACGCGTGATGTCGACACCCTGCGCGTGCTTCACCTTGTACATGAGCTTACGCACGTCAGCGGGCACGGGGAACATACGGAGTGCGTTGAGGCCGCGGTCGAGCATGTGCGTCTTGATGCCCACTTCATTGAAAGGCTTGGTAAAGGCACGCACAGCCTGGTTGGGGTTTTCGCCGTAGAGCAGGTTCACCTGTTCAAAGGCACCACCGTTGGTTTCGACGCGGGCAAAGCAGCCCATCTTGATAATAACCGGTGCTATACGTTCGAGTTGGTCCTTGCGCGGCTGGAATTTACCGCTGCTCTGGAACATGTCGCGATAGACAAGACTAAATTGAATCTTACGCTTTGTCATGTATCTTTAGCTAATTAGTTTCGTAAAAAATCATTCTTGAAAATTGCTCACAATTTCGATTTTTGAGCAGTATGCTGCAAAAGTACAAAATAAATGGCGATGTGCGCCCAACTATGTTCCAAAAAATCACAGTTAAGTAGGTGTTCAAAATTATTTTTACATTTGAATTGCGTTATTTCTTTAAGAATTGTGTTAGATAGAGATATAAGTAGGCATTACTTCGGTAAAAAATTACCGAAGTATTGTGAATAATACAATACTTTCTTTCCTTCTCTCTCTCTCCTCAAAAAAACGTCCCGATTACTATGGCAGCAGCTAAGCAATCAGGACGTTTCGTGTAAAGTAAGGGATAGCAGGTATGTGTGCGACGCTTTGCCTCAGAGGGTAGCGTACGCAGCACAGCTGCTAAGGTTAGCCAATGGTGACGAGGGTGGCACCATAGCCGTATTCGCGGAACGAAGCATCCTGATAGTTGGCCTGCGCGTAGTGGCGCGTCAGTTCCTTAATCAGGGCGTTGCGCAACACACCGTCGCCTTTGCCGTGAATGAACACGATGCGGCGACCCTTGTGTTTGAGTTCGGCGCGCATGGTGTCGTGAAACACCTTGAGCTGATAGTCCAGGATGTCCTTGGGCGCAAGGCCCACCATGGTGTCGAGCAGTTCGTGGGCATGGAGGTCGATGACCAGCGGCTCGTTGGCTGCCGAACGCTTGCGTGCGTTGTCGGTGGCCCGACGTTCGGCACCGCTCAGCGGAGCAGCCTCGTTGCCCGTCATAAACTCCTGCGGTGTCTGCATGGCCTCACGCAGTTCGTCGGCATCAACAAAGAAGTTGCGCATTGCCTTGTCGTTCTTGATTACCTCGTAAATCAGTGCCGGGGCATTGAAGAACATGTTGGGCTGAAAGGCATGCAGTTTGTAGAACTTGGTGCCGTCGATGCGCAGGTTGATGCTCATTACCGGCTTGGGCAGGAACAGCTTGTCGCGCTTGAAGGCCAGGGTTTGCAGCGTGATGCGTTCCCAGGTGTGCAAGTCGTTGTGCGTGAATTCCTCCAAAAATATTTTGGTGTTCGGCGCAATTTCGCCCTCGTGACGCAGTGTGCAGGCATTGTCGGCATAGCTCAGCATGGAGTAGTGCACATAGTAATTGCAGTCGTTCACGAGGTAAGCCTCGAAGGGTGTATCGCTCATGGCTTTCGGCTTGCGCGGCACGAAGGCCAGCAGTAGGTTCAGTTCGTTGGCACCGCGACGCTCCTGCGCCATCGGACGGTAAGAGAGTTCGAGGTCGGCAGGGTCGGTTTCCTCTTCCTCCTCCTCATCGTCGGCAACAGCCAGTGCCTGCTTGACCGAGGTGGCCTTTCGCTCCTCGGCAGCGGGTTTCGGTTTGGGCGTTTTGCTCACTTTTTTGGCAATGTTGAAGTCGTCGGTGTCGATAACCACCACATCTTTGACAAGCGTAGGAATTTCAAAACCATCATCGCCACACACCAGTACGGTGTTTTTGTCCTGAAATCCGGTGATGATGCCGCCGCCCACATCGTTGAGAAAGCGAACTTTATCTCCAATTTTCATAAGTCAGCATTATTTCTTCATTTCCACAATTTGCGTGGCCGGCATTTCGCGGTTGCGGCGTTCGGTTTCCTCGACCACACGTTGAGCCAGATTGTCGAAGGCCAGTGCTGTCAGCGTGTTCTCCTTCACGGCAGCCGGTTCGCCTTCGTCGCCACTTTCGCGGATGCCCTGAACCAAAGGAATTTGTCCGAGCAGGGGCACCTGCATTTCCTCAGCCAGACGCTTCACGCCCTCGCGGCCAAAGATGTAGTATTTGTTTTCAGGCAGTTCGGCGGGCGTGAACCAGGCCATGTTCTCGACCAGACCCAGAATGGGCACGTTTACCTTGTCGTTCTGATACATGTCGATACCCTTGCGCGCATCGGCCAGCGCCACTTCCTGCGGCGTGCTGACAATGACGGCACCCGTGATGGCGAGATTTTGCAGCAGCGTGAGGTGAATGTCGGAAGTGCCCGGCGGGGTGTCGAGCACGAAGTAATCGAGTTCGCCCCAGTCGGCATCGGCAATGAGCTGCTTGAGCGCGTTCGAGGCCATGCCGCCGCGCCAAAGCGTAGCCGTGTCGGGGTTGACGAAGAAGCCGATGGACAGCACTTTCACACCGTACTTCAAAGCCGGGATGAGCAACTGGCGACCGTCTTTCATTTCAGCAAAAATGCGTTCGGCCTCCATGTGGAACATCTTGGGCACCGAAGGACCGAAGATGTCGGCATCGAGCAAGCCAACCTTGTAACCCTGTTTGGCCAAAGCCACAGCGAGGTTGGCAGCCACAGTGCTTTTGCCCACACCGCCTTTGCCCGAGCTCACGGCAATCACGTTCTTAACCTGCGGCAACATTTTGCCCGGTTCGGGGCGCGCAGCCTGCAAGGTTTTGGTTTTGATTTCCACTTGAACGTCTTTGTCGACGTAGGTGTGGATGGCCGTTTCGGCAGCCTTGATAACCGACTTCATGAAAGGGTCGGTGCTTTTTTCGAAAATCAGCGAAAAACTAACGTGCATGCCGTCGATGCGGAGGTCGTCCTCCATCATTTCGGCTTCGATAAGGTTTTTACCTGTGCCCGGATAGCGCACGGTGGCGAGAGCATCGGTAATGAGTTTGGGATATATTTGAATCATTGGATGTATAAGAGTATGTTTTTACTTAGCTGTTTGCAGGAATCAGTAGCAAAAAGGTGTGGGGACTGCAGCATTAGGGTGAGGCAAAACGTTGCAGCTTTGTACGTTTTGAGAATCGGCATGAGAGAGAATGTTATATCCCGATTTCATTTTTTTTCGCGTGTGGAAAACGCGCCGGAATGCCCGTAGATAAAGGGCTGAATGCCGATTTGGGAGTGTGGAAAACTTTCGGGCTGCGATATTAGTCGGTCAAAAAAATTGGATTTCGGGGTGTGCATGTTGTATCTTTGCTTCGCGAAGTCAGGCTGCACCTCAGCATAACTTTCGAAAACGAGTTTTCAAGTTCTGCATTCGGTTTGCACTGACATTGCACTTGCTAAGTGAGGCTGCGAGTGGAGCCCCACAGATGAAAAAACAATATTCCTTATTTATTCATTCAGTGTTCTTTGACATTTTGCAACCACAGAAAGTAAGGCAGGTAGGCCTGTCTGAAACCCCGGATACATTGTTGAATTGTACCACATGCTTTTGCGACTGAGCCGTTTGCAGTCCGCTG
>Freddie_p2__coassemble_2545_pt1 | contig 11805 bp, 9 predicted proteins | sample Freddie_p2__metabat2_low_PE_031 | metagenome-assembled genome bin Freddie_p2 | reverse complement strand
ACACTTTAGAAATGTCTAAAAGTGCGGAGATTCGAACAATCATTTAGCCTTTGAAGCAAAATGTGCGGAGAATTAGAAAATTACATTTATTATACTACACATACAAACATTCATATAATTTACAACCCATAAAAAGGAAGCAAACTGACTAATAATAACCATACAACACATACTATTCCTACAGAACCTAAATCAGAAGATTTTACTCAGAAAACGAAAACACAGCACAATCAAGGTGCGTCGAAGTTTTTTGTAAAGGATAACAACATGACAATGCAAATTTATACGCGCGAAGTAAGAAAATGAGCACCATACCCCCTCAAGGCACAATCTACTAGAAAAGGTACTCTTGGAAAATAAACGGCATTCATGGCATAAAGTTGCGAAAAAAACAGCAGAACAAGCATTTACGATGCCTGTTCACTCAACCACGAAAAAAAAAACAAGAAAAGCATTCCAACAATGTTGCAAGTAAGAAAAGAAATGCTTAATTTTGTGCGCAATAAAACCCCAACTTAGTTATGACTTCTGATTTTATTGCTGACAAAATCGTTATGGACGGTCTTACGTTTGACGACGTCCTGTTAGTTCCTGCTTACTCTGAAGTACTCCCTCGTGAAGTGTCGTTAGCCACGAAGTTCTCGCGCAACATCGATTTGCAAATTCCCTTCGTTACCGCTGCTATGGATACGGTAACCGAAGCGCAGATGGCCATCGCTATTGCACGCGAAGGTGGTATCGGTGTTATTCATAAGAATATGAGCATCGAGGATCAGGCTCGTCAGGTAGCTATCGTAAAACGTGCCGAAAATGGTATGATTTATGACCCTGTAACGATTAAACGTTACAAAACCGTACAAGATGCATTAGAAATCATGAGCGAATATCATATTGGTGGTATTCCCGTTGTTGACGATGATATGCACTTGGTGGGTATTGTAACAAACCGCGACTTACGTTTTGAAACTCAACTCGACAAGCGCATTGACGAAGTAATGACGCGTGAGAATCTCGTTACTACTACACAACAAACCGACTTGCACTCTGCTGCTCTTATTTTACAGAAAAATAAAATTGAAAAGCTGCCGGTAGTAGACAACGACGGACGACTCGTAGGCCTTATTACTTATAAGGATATTACAAAGGCTAAAGACAAACCTATGGCATGCAAAGATGCTAAGGGACGCTTGAGAGTTGCTGCCGGTGTCGGAGTTACAGCTGATACCATGCAAAGAATGGAAGCCTTGATTCATGCAGGTGCTGATGCCATCGTAATTGACACGGCTCACGGACATTCTAAGGCTGTTATTGAAAAACTGAAAGAAGCTAAATCTAACTTCACTGGAGTTGACATCGTTGTTGGTAACGTGGCTACAGGTGAAGCCGCACGTATGTTGGTTGAAGCTGGTGCTGATGCTATCAAAGTTGGTATTGGTCCGGGTTCAATCTGTACGACTCGTGTAGTGGCTGGTGTTGGTGTACCTCAGCTTTCAGCAGTCTACGATGTAGCCTGTGCTTTGAAAGGTACCGGAGTGCCTTTGATTGCTGACGGTGGTTTGCGCTATTCGGGCGACATTGTAAAGGCCTTGGCTGCTGGTGGATACTGCGTTATGATTGGTTCGCTTGTTGCTGGTACTGAAGAAAGTCCGGGCGAAACGATTATCTTCAATGGACGTAAGTTTAAAACTTACCGTGGCATGGGTTCACTCGAAGCTATGGAAAATGGTTCAAAAGACCGTTACTTCCAGGGCGCGGTGAAGGATGTAAAGAAATTGGTTCCCGAAGGTATCGCCGGCAGAGTTCCTTACAAAGGCTCTGTACAGGAAGTTATCTACCAAATGGTAGGTGGTTTGCGCTCTGGTATGGGTTATTGTGGTGCTCCTACTATCGAAAGACTGCACGATGCTAAATTTACACGCATCACTGGAGCCGGTGTACTCGAAAGCCATCCGCACGACATCACTATTACCAGCGAAGCTCCAAATTATAGCCGCCGAGGCGAATAATCTTCTTATTTCAGTTGCAATAGTCAAACTTTATTTTCAGGTTTTTCTATTGCAACTGAATAATACTTTATTTCAATTCATGAAAAAAAAGAATCTGTTTTCAACCCTTCTCGCCCTGGCTATCTCTGTTTCAGCCGGGGCGCAGTCGGTAACAGACCCAATATTGATGACAATCAATGGAAAGCCTGTAACCAAATCTGAGTTTGAATACTCATTCCACAAAAACGGAAATGTAGAAGGGGCTGTAGAAAAGAAAACTGTACAGGAATATGTACCGATGTTTATCGACTACAAATTAAAAGTAGCTGCAGCTGAAGCTGCACGCCTAGATACCTTAAGCAGTTTTCAACAAGAATTCCGTACTTATCGTGACATGCAGCTTACTCCGTATATGGTAGATAAGCAGTTTATTGATTCTATAGCACATCTTGTTTACGATAACACAAAGAAGAATTTGGGTGGAAAAGATTTGATTGAAACATCACACATTCTTATTCAACTCAATCAAAAAGCTACAGAAGCTGACAAAAATAAAGCCAAAGCGAAGGCAGACTCTATTTACGCAGCACTGAAACAGGGTGCTGATTTTTCTGACTTAGCTAAACAGTATTCCAATGATCCGGGAAGTGCTGTCAAAGGTGGAAAACTACCAATGGTTGGTCCCGGAGCGTTTGTCAAAGAGTTCGAAAACGCTGCTTATGAACTTAAAACGGGCGAAACTTCAAAACCTGTATTGTCTCCTTTTGGTTATCATATCATCAAAATGGACAACCGAAAGCCGCTCGATGAATATAATGTAGTGTTGCCCGACATCATGGCTATGCTCAAACGACAAAACATTGAAGAGGCTTCAAGCGAATACAGAATTAACAAAATTGTTGCAGCTTCGAACGGAAAACTTACACGCGATGCCGTTCTCGACAGTGTAATGAATGCAAACATTGCCCATAATCCTGAGCTCCGCTATCTTATTCAAGAATATCATGACGGACTCTTGTTATATGAAATCAGCAAAAAGCAGGTTTGGGACGTTGCAGCCTCTGATAGTGTTGGCTTAGAACAATGGTATAAATCGCACAAAAAGCAATATGCTTGGGATGAAGCTCGATTCAAAGGTTTCGTATTCCATTGCAAGGAGGCTGGACAGGCTAAGGCTGTCAAAAAAATGCTGAATAAATTTGCTAAAAATGGCTCTACAGAATGGCGTAAACAATTAAAACAACAGTTCAACAAAGACTCTGTTACGGTTGCCATTAGTGGTCCATACTTGTGCAAAGCTGGTGAAAATGCTTTCATTGATTCCTACGCATTTAAACTAAACAAGAACAAGGAAGACAATAAGGTAATGAAAGGTTTTGCTGTCAGTGGCGTAAGCGGAAAAGTACAGAAACAACCCAAATCATACCTTGACGTAAAAGCACAGGTAACTAGCGATTACCAATTATCAAAGGAAAAGCAATGGGTTGAGGAACTGCGCAAGAAATTTGCATACAGCATTGACGAAGCAGTACTGAAAACCATTCAATAATAAAACAGATTAAAGGTAGTCATGCCGTTATTCTCTGAATGCAAAATCGGCTCAGACTACCTTTTCACTTGTATTTTAGCTCTTATCCCTTGCGATAATGGCGCGATACATTATTTATAACGCATTTATGATAAAGAATTTGTTTTTTGCGTTTCTTACTCTCTTTCCAAGTGCCATGTTCGCACAAAAGAATGTAGTAGACGAAATCATTTGGGTCGTTGGTGACGAACCCATTTTGCTTTCAGATGTTGAGGAAATGCGTATTAGCTCTGAGCTTATGGGAAGTCCTTTTAACAACCCATATTGCACAATTCCTGAAAAATTAGCAGTAAACAAGTTATTCCTTCACCAGGCAGAACTTGACAGTATCAACGTAAGCGAGGGAGATATCATACGTGGCGTTGACGAACAAATTAGTAACTATATCCAAACTTATGGTTCACGCGAGGCTGTAGAGCAAATCATGGGTCGTAAAATCTCGCAAATGCGCGAAATCTTGAAGAAACAAGCTCGCGAAAGTGAGATGGTTCATAGTGTTCAGCGCAGTATTGCTCAAAACGTAAAAGCTACTCCCGCTGAAGTTCGTGAATATTTTAAGAATGTGCCAACTGATAGTTTGCCTTTCATTCCTACACAAGTAGAAGTGCAGATTATAACATCAGAGCCAAAAGTTTCACGTGCTGAAATTGAACGTATCGAAGGACGTTTACGCGATTTTGCTCGACGTATCAACACTGGAGAATCTGAATTTTCAACCCTTGCAAAATTCTACTCTGAAGATGGTTCTGCACGAAATGGTGGAGAATTAGGTTATAGTGGCCGAAATCAATGGGTGCCTGAATTTGCCAACGTCGCATTCAGTTTGAACGATCCTAAAAAGGTTTCAAAAATCGTTCGTACTGAATATGGTTTCCACATTATTCAGTTAATTGATAAACGTGGCGATAAAATTAACGTCCGTCACATTCTTCTGAAACCCCGCATCGAAGAAAGCGAAATTACTAAAGGTATAGCCCGTTTAGATTCGATTGCAAATGATATTCGAGCTGACAAATTTACTTTCGATGCAGCTGCACAAGCCTTGTCTGACGATAAAGACACCAGAAATAACCATGGCTTAATGGCTAATGTTAATCCGCAAACCATGTCGGTCAGCTCACGCTTTCAGATGAAAGATTTGCCTCAGGACATTGCTAAGGTTGTTGATACGCTGAAAGTTGGCGAGGTTTCACGTGCATTCAGAATGACCAATGAAAAAGGACAAATAGTTTGTGCTGTCATCAAACTTAAAAACAGGATTGATGGACATCATGCAAGTATGACTGAAGATTTTCAGACTTTACGCGATGTAGTCATCGGAAAAAGACGTGAAGAAAAAATCGAAAAATGGATTCGCGAGAAAATTCAAACTACTTATATCCGCATAAGTCCTGAATGGAGAAACTGTTCCTTCCAATATCCTGGTTGGGTAAAATGATAAATTCATTCTGAATAACCATAAAGGTTTTTGGCCAAGATTTTTTGTAAACCATTTATTAGGTTACAATAATCTTGGCCAATTCTTTTTACCCACAGTTGCATAGCGACTGTGATTTTTGAATGGGAAAGTTCGAACCAGCAGTAAAAAGGTGTGGTGGCTGTAGCATTTGGGTGAGGCAAAACGTTGTTGCTTCGTACGTTTTGAGAATCGGCAAGAGATAAAATGTTATATCCCGATTTCATTTTTTTTCGCGTGTGGAAAATGCACTGAAATGCCCGTAAATAAAGGGCTGAATGTCCATTCGGAGGTGTGGTAAACTTTCGAGCTGCGATATTAGGTGCCCAAAAAATTTGGATTTCGGGTTGTACTTGTTGTATCTTTGCCTACGGCGAAATCAGGCTTCACCTCAGCATAGCTCATACAAGCAAGCTTGCTTAACTCTGCATTCGGTTTGCAATGACTTTGGAGTCGGAAATAAAGGCAGCACTACAGCATTGATAAGCTGCACATGAGCCTTGACGGATGAAAAAACAGTATTCCTTATTTTATTCATTCAGCGTTCTTTGACATCGATCGTGTTACAACAGAAAGTAAGGCTAATAGGCCTGTCTGAAACCTGGGATGCATGGTTGAATTTTACCACAAGCTTTTGCGACTGAGGCAAAGTTCTCCATAACCATTCTACAAAACCTTTAGTTTCAGAAATAAAAAATATGCCGATTATTCTTTGCATTGATACAAAAAGAATAATCGGCATAAAAAGCAAACTTGAAGTATAGTTCCTAGTCAAGGATTTTATGAAAGATATTAAGGAACCAACACTTTTTTTCCATTAATGATGTACAAACCTTTGCTTAGTGCATTGATTACGTCAGTCCAGTTCTTGCCCATTGTAACGTAACGACCAGTTAAATCGTAGACAATGAAGTGCTCATTTTTGCCATTTGCGACTTCTGTCAATGAAGACGGTTTGGTTTTAATATACAACGATACAGGTTTCTGCCCAGATTTATAGCAAGCGAAACGGGGAGAACTTGCGTTATACTGAATGCTACGATTGCTGAAATGCACGTTCTGAATAAGTGCTTGCTGATGACTTACAGAAACAGTCCATTGAGCTTTGTCGGTATCTGAGGTTTTGCTGCTATGAAGTTTGTTTTTATCTGTGTCCAACGACAAATATAATTGATCGACTTGATCGAAGAATGCCCATTTATTTTCCACTTGTTCCAATATAAATGCATAAGGAAGATTGGAAGCATTAACTTCTGATTCAATGACGTCATCTGCGGCATTCAGTTTAACATAGCTACGAATATCTTCATTTTGTGATGCCATAGCTGTCAAATCTTCTCTTGCTACAATCAACACTTCAGAACCATCTTTAAGTTCAGCAGTATTCGAAACTAATGAATAAGCTCCTTCGCCACCAACAACGTTTTCTTTTACTCGATAAGTAGCAGTAACCATATTGCTCTTTTTATCTTCTAAAGTAGCATAAGCCGTAATCGTTGTATTTTCACTAATAACGACTTCAACAGGTGAAGGTTTACTTTGCTGTGCCCCTCCATTGAGTGAATAAACAATCGATGCACCAGCCGTAGCGCATGTTATGCTTACTTTTTCGTCCTTAATCAGCAGAGTTCCCGATGCAGGATTAAATACAGGATTCGCCACAGCAGCTTCTGGTGTTTCTGATCCGTCATAATTATTCGGATCAAATGGTACGCCAACTTTGCTACCCCATACATACTGTTCTAGCCCAGGGAAGTCAATAAAAGGATTGCGATTGTGTTGAATTTTATATACAGCCTCATTACGTTTGATTTCCTTCTCGCTAACAGGATCTTCAGCCGCCCAGCGAAGCAACATTTCAAGAGCCCATGGAGCATAAGCCTTATAGGGATCGCCGCATAACATGGGTGAGTTCCATGAAGCTATCTTATCTTCATAGGCTGTAGCCATATAAAAATAGGTACGTGCAAAGTCGCCCTTGTATTCATCGTTGGGTTCAAACACCGTACCAGAATAGCCCGGAGTTTTGGATTTACCTAACTTACTGAAACCTTTGTCAGATTTCCAGTTCTCACCATTCGTTTCACCAAACGGAAAGTTACTGCGCATACCATTCACCTTGCCATCCGTAGGATAAAGATGAAAAAGGTCAGAATACATAGGCTTGGCATCATTGAACCAACTTTTAGGGAATGAATGTTCACGATTGTAAACATCACCTTCTTTACTATAATTACCAGCTTGATCTTTGCCCGGAACATAATTTGTTATGCAGGAATACATATCCCAAATCTTTCCGTCAGCACGAACGTCTGTTTTGTAAAAGTCAGACCACAAATCATTATAAGTTCGCACTGTGTGATGGCTGATTATACCATAAAGAGCCGTTTTTAAAGCGCTTCCATTTTTACCTTTTGTCCCTGCATAATAACTTGTAGGAACTTGTGCTTGGAGAAGATTAGCCAAACACAAAAAACCGAACCATGTAAACAAGGTTCGTAGAACATAGTGTTTTATCATGAATAAAATGTTTATTGATAAATGTTTTACTATGCGAAGTTACGCATTTAATATGACATATTGATGTAGATAAGAAGCAAACACCAATTTATACGACAATTAAGCAGCTTCATTATCATAGCTGAGAAAAAAGTAAACAGAATATATCCTGAGCAATGGGAGTTTCCAAGGCTTTTATTTTGAGAATCTCCTAAAATTCTGTACTTTTGCTTGTGCGAACATAGATTCGCCTAAATCAAGCTTCACGAATAGTCTTTCAACAGTCTATTACCGCAGTTGCAGCTTGAATTAACCCAAAGCAGATAAAAAGAAGCACTTTTTTCTCAACCTGCAATGATTATCCTCTTAGGAGCTCAAACATCATCATGAACAATATATTTGTAGAATTTGCCAGCCCATTATTATTGATTATAAAAGGATTAATGGTTGGAATAATAGCCTCAGCGCCTATGGGCCCTGTTGGCATCTTATGTATTCAACGAACCATACAAAAAGGGCGCACTTATGGTATCGTTACTGGTGCCGGCGCTGCATTAAGTGACATAATATATGCACTTATCACTGGATTCGGTATGTCGTTTGTTATGGAAATAATCGACAACGAGCAGAATATATTTTGGATGAAGTTAATAGGTAGCATTATGCTCTTTAGCTTTGGCATTTACATGTTTCGGACCGATCCACGAAAATGCCTACGCCCATCTATGAAAAAGCGTGGTACCTTATTGCATAACTTTACCACAGCTCTCTTAGTCACATTATCGAACCCCTTGATTATTTTCTTGTTTATTGCATTGTTCAATATGCTCACATTTGTCATTCCAGGCAATTTATTCGGACAATGTGTAGGCTATTTGTCAATAGTTGCTGGTGCCATGATTTGGTGGTTAGGATTGACATATATAATAAATAAAATGAAAAGTTCATTCGGACTTCGAGGCATAATGCGACTTAACCGAAGCATCGGCGTCATAGTACTTATAGCTTCATTCATTTATGCCGGAATGACACTTGCCAATTTGTCTTTATACTAAGAATACGTTTTTATATGATTATAGCAGACAAACTTAAAGATTCAAACCGAGCAGAGTATCTGCTTTACATGTGGCAGGTTGAGGACTTAATAAGAGCCTATAAATGCGACAGTGAACGTATCGCCAATGAATATATCAGTCGTTTTGACTTAACTTCAGAGCAACGCGCAAAAACGATAGAATGGTATTCAAACCTTTGCGAAATGATGCGTAGCGAAGGTAAGTTTGAGCACGGACACTTGCGTATTTGTATGAATATCTTGCAAAATTTGGAGGAATTACATTTACAACTGATACATTCTCCCAAATTCCCGTACTATCGCGAGATGTATTACAAGGTTCTTCCCTACATCGTTGAATTAAGAAGCAAACAAAAAAAAGCTTCAGATGATGTAGACAGCCAAGAAGACTCTGAACTCACGACTTGCTTTAATCTGCTTTATGGTGTTATGCTGCTAAAGTTACAACATCACAACATATCGAACGAAACGGCTTTGGCAGTCAAGGATATTTCCACTTTGGTTGGTCAGCTTTCTGACTACTATTTAAAAGACAAAGCAGAACCTATTGATTTTGAATAAATCATAACTCTGTATGTACCAAGTATATCCGGACCATTCCTTTTTTCTTAAAAAGATTATTTTTTGAACCTCCCCTAACGAAATAAAATCTTACAATGAAACATATTTTAGTCACAGGTTGCAATGGACAATTAGGCAACGAAATCCGACTACTATCTGCAAAATACAACGATGAAGATTGGCAATTTTACTTCACCGATATCAACGAACTGGATATCACCGATCGTAAAGCCATCTATACATTTGTTGAACAGAATCACATTTCCATTATCATCAACTGCGCAGCTTATACAGCAGTAGACAAAGCTGAAAGCAATGCTGAACTATGCGAATTGCTTAATGAAACAGCTCCTGCATACTTAGCCGAAGCTGTGGCTTCTGTTGGTGGCACAATGATTCAGGTATCAACAGACTATGTTTTTGACGGAGAAGCCTTCATTCCTTATAAAGAGGAATACCCCGCTAATCCTCAAACAGTTTATGGTCGTACAAAATTAGCTGGCGAAGAGAATGTGATTCGCTCATGTGCCGGTTCAATGGTAGTTCGTACTGCATGGCTTTATTCTACATTTGGCAACAACTTCGTAAAGACCATGATACGCTTGGGCAAAGAACGTGAACAGTTAGGTGTTGTTTTCGACCAACTCGGCTCACCCACTTACGCACGCGACCTTGCCCAGTTTATTCTCACTGCTATTGAAAAGGGAATTGTTCCCGGCGTTTACCACTTTACGAACGAAGGAGTTTGCTCATGGTATGACTTTACGCGTACCATTCATAAATTAGCTGGCATTGATGACTGCAAAGTATCTCCCATTCATACAGCAGATTACCCCGTTGCTGCAAAACGCCCGCACTACTCAGTACTTGACAAAACTAAGGTTAAACAAACCTACAACATTGACATCCGCTGGTGGGAGGATGCCTTAAAAGAATGTATCAAAGAACTCTAAGCAATAATAACTGCAAATTATGAATTCTGAAATATCAAGAAGACGAACTTTTGCTATCATATCACACCCTGACGCAGGTAAAACAACATTGACTGAAAAACTACTACTTTTTGGTGGTCAAATTCAAGTTGCAGGTGCCGTAAAAAACAATAAAATTAAAAAAACGGCCACCTCTGACTGGATGGAAATCGAAAAACAACGTGGTATTTCTGTGACTACCTCTGTAATGGAATTCGATTATGACGGCTACAAAATAAATATTCTCGATACTCCGGGTCACCAGGACTTTGCTGAAGATACATTCAGAACGCTCACAGCTGTCGATTCTGCTATCATCGTAGTTGACTCTGCCAAAGGCGTCGAAGCGCAAACACGCAAACTTATGACTGTTTGCCGTATGCGTAAAACGCCAGTTATCATTTATATCAATAAAATGGACCGAGAGGGTAAAGATCCCTTTGATTTGCTGGATGAACTTGAGCAGGAATTGCAAATTAAAGTACGTCCTTTATCATGGCCTATCAATCAAGGTGCCCGTTTTAAAGGTGTATACAACATATTTGAACAAGAACTAAACCTATTTGTTCCAGACAAGCAAAAGGTTACAGAAAAAATAGCTGTGGATATTCACAGTTCTGATCTTGAGGCTCAAGTAGGTGAAACTGATGCACAACGTTTGCGCGACGAATTGGAATTAGTAGATGGAGTTTATCCTGAATTCCAACATGAAAGCTATTTAAATGCTGATGTTGCTCCAGTATTCTTTGGCTCTGCACTCAACAACTTCGGTGTAAAAGAATTATTAGACTGCTTTGTTAAAATTGCTCCCTACCCACGAGCAACACAAGCAGAAGAACGTTTAGTAACACCGGATGAAGAAAAATTCACGGGCTTCATCTTTAAAATCACTGCTAACATCGACCCTAATCACAGATCATGCATTGCATTTTGCAAGGTATGCTCTGGCCGTTTTGAGCGTAACAAACCTTATCTCCATGTAAGAAATGGCAAAACGGTTCGATTCTCATCTCCTACCCAATTCATGGCGCAGCGAAAAAGTACCATTGACGAAGCATGGGCTGGTGATATCGTTGGTCTACCAGACAACGGTACTTTTAAAATTGGTGATACACTAACTGAAGGTGAACAATTACACTTCCGAGGCCTCCCATCATTCTCGCCAGAAATGTTCAAATACATTGAGAATGCAGACCCAATGAAAACAAAACAGCTGAATAAAGGCATTGAACAATTGATGGACGAAGGTGTTGCTCAGTTATTCGTTAATCAGTTTAATGGTCGCAAAATTATCGGTACTGTCGGACAATTACAATTTGAGGTTATTGAATATCGTCTCGAAAACGAATACAATGCCAAATGTCGTTGGGAACCCATCAGTCTTTATAAAGCATGCTGGATTGAAAGTGATTCACCAGAAGAACTTGAAAACTTCAAGAAACGAAAGTATCAATATATGGCAAAGGATCGAGAAGGACGCGATGTATTCTTGGCTGATTCTGGCTATATGCTACAAATGGCACAACAAGATTTTGAGCACATCAAATTTCATTTTACGAGTGAATTTTAACAAGAAAAACCGACCAATGAGCAACGCGCTCTGACAACATCAAAACGCATTATAAATGTTTACGTATTGACATACAAGGCATTTATGATGCGTTTCTTTT
>Freddie_p2__coassemble_2136_pt1 | contig 14744 bp, 10 predicted proteins | sample Freddie_p2__metabat2_low_PE_031 | metagenome-assembled genome bin Freddie_p2 | reverse complement strand
AAGGAGTGTTTCTTTAGTCATAATCAGAAGAGTTCAGAGACTTCTAATTTACTAAGAAATAACGAATTATGCAATACTTTTCAACTTTATTATCAGCAGGTTAGCACACTTTTTTAGCACATTTCTTCATGCTTAACCATTCGTTTTTGACAATATTTCAATGACCTTTTTAGTGTTTCCGAACCGACTTTTGCCGGTTCTATGGTTTAACTTTTAATTTTTCGGTGAAAATTTACCGAAGTATTGATAATGTCGATGCTGACAAATCAACTTCGCTTCGTCGATTCGCACTTTCGCGGCAAAAGTAAACCGAACTCTTTCGAAAATTTTTTACAACATCTGTGAAATTCCCTCGGCAGCAGTGTCTGTTTGGCCCGTTGTTTGCTACATATTGCTATATAAAAAACCAAAAAGTGGCACACAAAGGCCAGTCGGAATAGCCGGAAAGGCAAAAATGGCTGAAAAACGGTGATTTTTGGAAATGAAACGAAACTTCATGCCGAAAGAGTCAATTAAAGTTGTAACTTTGTGCGCAGAAAACTAAACGGCTTCAGCCATCGAACACACTTTGTAAACAAAGCCGGCAGGTGAATGGCCGTTTTTACCCTATGAGTATGAAGCAATACATATCTTATATCATAGTATGGGTGCTGGCCTTGGGCATGAGTGGCAAAATGGCTGCACAAACACCGGCAGACACAGCCGGAACGGTTCAAAACGTGGCACCTGCCGAACAGGATTCGGTGGACATCAGTCTGATAACCTGCTCGCCCGGTACGGAACTCTACCAGCTTTACGGACATACCGCTCTGCGCGTTCGCGAAGTGCGACAGGGACGCCGCAGCGACTGGGTGTTTAATTACGGCACCTTCTCGTTTAAGCAAAAGAACTTTATGTGGCGCTTTATGCTCGGCGAAACCGATTACGAACTGAGTGTGCTGCCTTACGGCTACTTCTACGAAGAATATGTGCGCGAAGGACGAGCCATCTATGAGCAGCGTCTGAACCTGACGCCAGCCGAGGAAAAGGCTCTGGTTGATGCTCTGACGCAGAATCTGCAACCGGAAAATGCCGTTTACCGTTACAATTTCTTCTACGATAACTGCACTACACGCGCCTTGCGCATTGTTGCACAGCATGTGAATGGCAAGGTAAAGTGGCCCCAAGGTGAAACGAACAAGAGCTTGCGCGATATTGTGCACGAATATGCTCAAAACGACCCCTGGATTTGTTTCGGGCAGGATTTGGTGCTTGGTGCCGAGGCCGATCGGTCGGCCGATATTCACGCGCAAATGTTTGCTCCGCTTTATGCGCAACGTTATGTGACGGAAGCACGCATCGTCGGTGCAGACGGTAAGGAACGCTTTATGGCCGCTCCGTCGCTGACCCTGCTCCCCGCAGTGCCCATGCCAAGCGAAACCACCGCGTTTACCCCGTTGGTCGTATTTTCGCTGCTGCTGACATTGGTCGTAGCACTCACCATTTACGAATGGATTAAAAAGAAGTATGTGTGGCAAATCGACGCATTGCTTCAGTTTGTGCAAGGCCTTGTGGGTTGTCTCGTGGCATTCCTGTTCTTCTTCTCGGCTCATCCCGCCGTTGGCAGTAATTGCTTGCTGGCACTTTTTAATCCGTTGCCTCTGCTTTTTCTGCCCTGGTTCATGAAGTATGCCACCAATCACCGCCGCTTCGCAGGTCAGTATGTGCAAGGCCTCATGTTGGCGGTAGCCCTGTTGCTCGGCCTTTGCGGTTTGCAGCATTATCCCGCCGAGGTGTATCTGATTATCGCCGCCTTGGCCGTGCGCGTAGTGGCACATTTCAAATTTCTCAAATCATAACCGCTTCAGAAAAAAGTAACACCGTCTTTTCAGATGGTATCAAGTAATAACGTGCAATGAATCCTTTATCACATCGTTCACTGCAACACACAACTGCCTCGCGGCTGCCCCTGCTGCTGTCGCTGCTGACGGCCATGACCGTACTTTCGGTGTCCGAAGCCAAAGCAACAGCTCATAAAAACGGCATTCCGCGCGTGGTGGTAAACATATTGGTCGATCAACTGCGAACCGACTATATGCACGCCTTCATGCCCCTTTATGGGAATGAGGGCTTTGCGCGTTTGCTGAATGAAGGCCGCGTCTATACGCAGGCTGAATATCCCCATTACCGCCCCGATTTGGCTTCGGCCGCAGCCACTTTTGTTTGCGGAACGACGCCCTATAATCATGGCATCGTGGGCCGACAGTGGATGAACCGCGAAACGCTTCGCCCGGTGTTCTGTGTGGACGATAGCCACTATGCCGGCTTGCAAACTTCAGACGCTTCGGCACCCAGCTATCTGGGCGTGTCGACTTTGAGCGACGAACTCAAAGTGGCCACTACGGGAAAAGCCTTGGTGTATGGCTTGGCACCTTACCGCGAAGCCGCCATCCTGACCGCCGGACATGCAGCCGATGGCGCTTTCTGGATTGACGACCGCACGGGACAGTGGTGCTCAACCTCTTACTATGCTCCGACTTTGCCCGCTTGGGTAACGGTGCTCAACGATGAAGGACTTGACGACCGCATCGGACAGATTACCTGGAACCCTACGAATAACCTGGTAGGCAGTTTCTCATACTTCCTTTCAGGCGGCGTACACAAACCCTTCTCGCATAAATTCAAGGGCGAAAGCCGTTTTGCTTCGTTCAAAACCAGTGGCTTGGTCAATGAGGAAGTGCTGCGTGCAGCCAATCAGTGCTTGAATGCCACGATGATTGGTGCCGACGATGTGACCGACTATCTGGCAGTAACCTTTTATGCCGGCAACTTTGAACACCGCTCGGTGGTCGATGCCCATATCGAGCAGCAGGACACTTACGTGCGGCTTGATCAGGCACTTGCCGGACTCATCAAAAGCGTTGAACGCAAAGTAGGCCCCGGTAACGCACTCTTTGTGTTGACTTCGACGGGCTATGCCGACGAAAATAAAACCGACCTTTCAAAGTACCGCATCCCCACAGGTACTTTCGATGTGGAACGTGCGGCAGCTTTGCTCAATATGTACCTCGTGGCCATTTACGGTCAGGGACAATTTGTTGAAACTACTTTCGGCACGCAGGTTTATTTGAACCACAAGTTGATTGAACAGCGACAAATAAGTCTTGCTGAAATGCTGGAACGTTCGCAGGACTTTCTGCTGCAACTTGCGGGAGTGAAGGACGTTTACACCTCGACACGCTTGCTGCAAGGAGCGTGGACGCCCGGTATCAGCCGCATTCGTGGCGGTTACAATCCGCGCTATTCGGGCGACATCTTAATAGAAGTTGCTCCCGGCTGGCACTATGTGAACCAAACTCAGGGCGACGACCAGCTGGCCCGCGAATCGTATATTCCATTCCCCATTATATTCTTCGGACAGGGAGTGATAGCCGAAAAACTGCGCACCCCCGTCTCTGTTGACTGTATAGCCCCCACCATTTCGAAGGCTATACGCATACGCGCTCCGAATGCTTGCGGCGTGGCCCCCTTGTTCTAAGGTCGGGCTTCCCTAACTTCAGCATTTTCAACCGGGCTGCTTTTGCAGTCGCGTAAATCAAAAGTCAACAAATTCCGGGTTGCCCGACCGTTAGCCGTTTTACATTTAAACAAAACTTATCCACGGCAATGCCATGCACTGCGAACCGCTCGCGGCATCACAGCGTGTGACCCGACAATTCAGAAACAAACAAAACAATGGATATCAATAAAATTCTCAGCAAACTTTTCGGTAACAAGTCAACCCGCGATATGAAACTCATTCAGCCGTGGGTGGAAAAGGTGAAGGCCGCTTATCCCGCCATTCAGCAGCTCGATAACGACGGCTTGCGTGCCAAAACGAAAGAACTGCAACACAACATTCAAAGTTCGGCCGACGACTTGAAAGCCAAAATCGATGAACTCAAGGCTAAAATCGACGCTACGCCCATCGAGGACCGTGCCGTGATTTTTAACCAAATCGACAAACTCGAGGAACAGGTGCTCGACCGCATGGAAGAAGCACTTACCGCTGCTTTGCCCGACGCCTTTGCCATCGTGAAAGATACGGCTCGCCGTTTCTCAGAGAATGATACCATCGAGGTAACTGCCACCGACTTCGACCGCGAACTCGCTGCCATGCACGACTTCGTACGCATCGAAGGCGATAAGGCTATTTATCAGAACCACTGGCTTGCCGGCGGTAACGACTTGAAGTGGAACATGGTACACTACGATGTTCAGCTCTTCGGCGGTGTCGTTCTGACGCAGGGTAAGATTGCAGAAATGGCAACGGGTGAAGGTAAAACCCTTGTGGCAACCTTGCCTGTATTCCTTAACGCATTGACGGGTAACGGTGTACACGTGGTAACGGTTAACGACTATCTGGCCAAGCGTGACTCTGAATGGATGGGCCCGCTCTATATGTTCCACGGACTTTCGGTAGACTGTATCGATAAGCACCAGCCTAACTCTGAATCGCGCCGTCGCGCTTATCAGGCCGACATCACCTTTGGTACGAACAACGAATTCGGTTTCGACTACCTGCGCGACAACATGGCCATGAGCCCCAAGGACCTTGTGCAGCGTCGTCACAACTATGCCATCGTCGATGAGGTTGACTCCGTGTTGATTGACGATGCCCGTACGCCGCTCATCATTTCAGGTCCTGTGCCCAAGGGCGATGACCAGCTTTTCGAACAGTATCAGCCCCTCGTTGAACGTTTGGTTGAAGTGCAGCGCAAACTCGCTACGCAGTATCTTGCCGAAGCCAAGCAAATGATTGCTTCGGGCGACAAGAAAAAGGAAGAAGAAGGTTTCCTTCAGCTTTACCGCAGCCACAAGGCGTTGCCCAAGAACAATCCGCTCATTAAGTTCCTCTCTGAAAACGGTGTTAAGGCCGGTATGCTCAAGACCGAGGAAATTTATATGGAAAATAACAACCGCCGAATGCCCGAAGCGGTTGAACCCCTTTACTTCGTGGTTGACGAAAAAATGCACAGCGTCGACCTTACCGATAAGGGTAACAAATGGTTGGCCGACCAGATGCAGGACGATCAGCTCTTCGTACTCCCCGACATCACGGCCGAACTCTCTGAACTCGAAGCCAACAAGTCGCTTAGCGACGAGGAACGCGTGGCACGCAAGGATGCCCTTTTGCAGGACTATGCCATCAAGTCAGAGCGTGTACACACCATTCTGCAGCTTCTCAAGGCCTACACCATGTTCCGCAACAACGAGGAATATGTGGTGATGGACGGACAGGTAAAAATCGTCGACGAACAGACCGGACGTATCATGGAAGGTCGTCGTTGGAGCGATGGTTTGCACCAGGCTGTTGAAGCCAAGGAACACGTAAAGGTGGAAGCCGCTACGCAGACCTTTGCCACCATTACGCTGCAGAACTACTTCCGTATGTACCACAAACTCTCGGGTATGACCGGTACCGCAAGTACCGAAGCCGGTGAGTTCTGGAATATTTATAAACTCGACGTGGTGGAAATTCCTACCAACCGTCGCGTGCAGCGTGTCGACATGAACGACCGCGTGTACAAAACCAAGCGCGAGAAGTACAAGGCTGTTATCGAAGAAATTGAAAAGATGCGTTTTGCCGGCCGCCCTGTGCTCGTAGGTACTACCAGCGTCGATGTCAGTGAGTTGCTCAGCCGTATGCTCGACCTCCGTCACATCGGTCACCAGGTGCTCAATGCCAAACTTCACCAGAAGGAAGCTGACATCGTGGCCCTTGCCGGTCAGAGCAATAAGGGAACGGTTTACCTTGCTTCAGACGGCACGCCCTTCACCACCAAGGCCGAAGCTACGCAGTACATGAAGCAGAACAGCCTCAATGGCGATGTAACCACTGAAGAACGTCTGCTCGGTGCCGTAACCATTGCAACGAACATGGCCGGTCGTGGTACCGACATCAAACTCTCTGACACCGTGAAGGAAGCAGGTGGTTTGGCCATCATCGGTACCGAACGTCACGAAAGCCGCCGCGTTGACCGTCAGCTCCGTGGTCGTGCCGGTCGTCAGGGTGACCCCGGTTCGTCTGTATTCTTTGTTTCGCTCGAAGACAACCTTATGCGTCTGTTTGCTTCGGAACGCATTGCCCGCGTCATGGACAAACTCGGCTTTAAGGAAGGCGAAATGATTGAAGCCAAGATGATTAACAACAGCATCGAACGTGCACAGCGTAAGGTCGAAGAAAACAACTTCGGTATCCGTAAGCGTTTGCTCGAATACGATGATGTGATGAACAAGCAGCGTACCGTTATCTACGAAAAGCGCCGTCATGCTTTGATGGGCGAACGTGTAGGTATGGACATTGCCAATATGTTGTGGGACCGCGTAATCAACATTATCGATAAGAACGATTACGAAGGATGCCGTGATGGATTCATCGAAATTTTTGCCATCGAAGTTCCGTTTACTGAAGCTGAGTTCGAAGGTATGAAGCGCGACGACCTTTACGAAAAGGCATTCCAGGCTGTTGTCGAGGCTTTCCGTCGCAAAACCGACCGCCTTGCTGAAGTGGCTATGCCCGTTATCAAGCAGGTGTACGAAAATCAGGGACAGATGTACGAAAATATCCTTGTGCCCATCACCGACGGCAAACTGGTTTACAACATTCGCACCAACCTTGAAAAGGCTTACACCTCTGAGTCGAAGGAAGTGGTTAACGACTTTGAAAAGGCCATCCTGCTTCACAACATCGACGATGCATGGAAAGAAAACCTCCGCGAACTCGATGAACTCAAGAAGTCTGTTCAGAACGCTTCGTACGAACAAAAAGACCCGCTTCTCGTATTTAAACTCGAAAGCGTACAGTTGTTCGACAAGATGGTGAATCGCATCAACAACGAAACGGTATCGACCCTTATGCGCGGACAGATTCCCGTACAGGCTCCGCAGAACGTACAGGAAGCAGCTCCCGCTCAAGAGGAAATGCCCCAGAACCTTACCACCGAACACGAACAGCTCGATGGTAGCGGACAGCCGGAAGTACAAGACACCCGCGAACACAACAACCAGCCCATCGTAAAGGATCAGACACCCGGACGCAATGATTTGTGTCCTTGCGGAAGTGGCAAGAAGTTTAAAAACTGCCACGGACGCGGATTGGCTTAATCAACGGGTACAATACGATTGCATGGAGCAACGCCTGCGCTAAACAGTGACTGCGCTAAGCTTCAGTAAGCATACTCCTCTTTAAGTAGATGTTGATAATTAGTTTCTCGCCGAAATTATTTTTCAACATCTACTTATTCCATACACGCATCCTGAAAGTAGGTGCCCTTGATATGTGAAGGGTTTGAAGTAAAGTTCAACGCCTACTTGTAAATACCTTTTTATTAAAAAACACTAAACCTCAACGCTTTATGAAAATCAAATCACTTCTTGCAGTAGCAGCTGCATCATTAGCCTTTACGGCTTGTGTCGACGATGGTGGCAACGAATACCACAGCACCTCGTTCTATCCCATGACCAGTTCAGGCATTCAGTGCTTTGCCGACCAAACTGTCGACTCTGTACGCGTAATCAGCTACGACTCTTGGTCGCTCACCAACTCTTGCCCCTGGATGGAAATTTCGGAAAACGGACGTCCCGCTCCCTTTACCGTAAAAATTCCTGCAGGCTTCAGCTCATCGAACCGCCTCGACCTCAAACTGCAACCCAATACCACCGGTATGATGCGTCGCACGCAAATCGACGTAGTCAGTTCATTCGATAAAATCGGTACCGTTTCGCAAACGCTTACGCAATATCCTTATCACAACGTGATTTGGCCTAACGTAAAGTCAGTTACCGAAAACGGCAACACCACTTACAACTTTACGCTCAATGTAGATGCAGCTGGCACTACGGGCGATGAAATCAAGAATTGCCTTAAAATCAAGCTCTTTTCAGCCGATGCTATGTTGACTTCAGCCGAAAGCTGGGTACGTCCTAAAAAGACCGAAGGCTTCGAAACAGCCAAACTCGAAGTGGTACCTTTGGCTATCGACCGCAACAGCACCGACGCAGAACGTACCGCTGTGCTCACCCTCAGCTCGCTCGGCATCAAAACCCAAATTAAAGTGGTTCAGGCCAAGGCCGGCAAGTAATTTGGCATAGTTGTCCGGGACCAAAGCGTCTGTTGCGTTTCGTCCCCATTATATACGGCAAAGCTCCGTTTCAGCGCGTCCACACCTTTCGGACGTTCTGAAACGGGGCTTTTTGTTTTAGCTTTGCCCGCCTTTTCTGGCCAAGTTCTTTGTGATCAGTAGCAAAGAAGGTGTGGGGGCTGCAGCATTTTTGTGAGACTAAACGTTGCAGCTTTGTACGTTTTGAGAATCGGCATGAGATAAAATGTTACATCCCGATTTCATTTTTTTTGCGTGTGAAAAATGAACCGGAATGCCCGTAAATAAAGGGCTGAATGCCCATTTTAGAGTGTGGGAAAATTTCGAGGTGCGATATTAGAGGGCCAAAAGAATTGGATTTTGTGTTGTGCATGTTGTATCTTTGCAGTAGCGAAGTCAGGCGGCACCTCAGCATAACTTTAGAAAACAAGTTTTCAAGTTCTGCATTCGGTTGGCACTGACATTGCCTACGGCGAAGTCAGGCTGCATCTCAGCAAAACTTTTGAAAACATAGAAAAAGGATGACAGTATTCATTAGAAAACTGTCATCCTTTTTTGTGTTTGTGCAGATGCGTAGTTGGCTATCTGCTTAACTTTTCCCACGCTTCTTTTGTCAGCAGCGTATAGTGTTCAGTTCTTGCATCGCCCAATGCCGAAATTTTGTTTGTTTCGGTGTGATGAAATGTAAAACCGCATTTATCCATCACCCTTCGCGATTTTACGTTACCGTCATAACAGCTGCACCACACTCGTTGCAAGCCTAAATCATCGAAGCATCGTGCCAACAGACATTTCACAGCTTCGGGGATGAGTCCTTGTCCCCAATAGGGAACACCTATCCAATACCCAATTTCAGCATCACCCTCCTTTTTATAGCAACTGTTTACATTATCGGCAAACATAATGCCGACACAGCCAATAGGCTCATTGCTCGCTTTGAGTACCACGGCATACGTTTCAGGCGCGCAAAATACATTGCGAATAACCAGCCTGCTGTCCTCGACAGAAGTGTGCGCTGGCCATCCGGCAACAGGTCCGATGGCTGGATCTTGTGCATATTTAAAAAGAGATGCGGCGTCCGTTTCCCTCCAGGGACGGAGCAAAAGTCTTTCGGTTTGCATATATAAGATTTTAAGCAGATAGTCAATTTTTCGTTACACCCAATCCAGCAGTTCGTTGGGCGTGTGTACCACTTGCGCCCCCGCTTGCTTCAAAGCTTCGGCCGTGTGGTTGCCCCATACGACGCCCAGACATTGGCCGGCACGGGCGTTGCAACCCATGCCTATGTCGAAGGTCGTATCGCCAATGACAATGGTATCGGCCGGCAGCGTGTGTGTGAGGCGACAGAGTGTCAGCACCGGTTCGGCGTGCGGCTTGCTGTGCGTCACATCCTCGCAAGCCACAATGTGCGAAATATAAGGAGCTATGCCCAGTTGCTGGCAGAGGGTTTCGGTGGAATGATGGCCGCGGCTGGTAGCGATGGCCTGAGTGTAGCCCCGGCGGTCGAGTTCGGCGAGTATAGGCAAAATACCCTCGAACAGTTGTGTGTAGGCAACCCCTTCGGTTTCGAACAATTTGCGGTAAAGCGCCACAGCACGGTCGAGCGGTTCGCCACTTAAATGGCTGAGTTCGGCTATGCTCTGGTTCAAGGGTAGCCCGATGGTGCGAATGATTTCGGCATCGGTGGGCAAGGGCTGAATGCCGCTCTGTTCGAGCGTAAGGTGCATGGTGCGTACAATGCCCTGGCAGGTGTCGGCCAGCGTGCCGTCGAAGTCCCACACAACGAGGCGGCGGCGTAGCGTAAATTCAACGCAGACACCCTGACCCGCAAAATGACTGATGGGCGGACAGCACTTTCGCACCGTGATGCTCACTTCGCGCAGTTTGCAGAAATGGCGCAGCAAAGCCTTGGTAATGCGGGCGGCAACGTGTTCGATGAGTGCTGAGGGCTGCTGCATTTCGCGAGCAATAATTTCGTAGGCTTCGGCATAGTTTACAGTGCCTTCGAGCTGGTCGGCAAAGAGAGCCGTGGCAGCTTCGCGGTCGTCGACCGTGAGGCGAGCGTCTACCTGAAAGTCGGCGCCTATGCGGGTTTCCTGAGGCAACACGCCGTGGCGGGCGTGGAATTGCAGATTTTCTAATCGGATGAGCATGCGTGTAGTTTCAGTTTCTTGAAAAACAAACAGCCCAAACGTCCGTTAGCTTGGAGCGAGTCGGTGCGTTTGGGCTGCGAAGTTTGTAGAATCTGCTTCGGGACAAGCAAAAGCCCAAAGGCAGATTCAATGGGGACTTATGGAAATAAATAGGAGAAATCAACCAGTGTGCGCTACCCTGCAAGTGTGCATGGGGCGTTTGTGGAGAAAAGGACAGTCCGCTTATCCGCAACGGCTTGCCCCGCAGTGCTTACAGATAAGGCAACCTTCCTGGTAAACCAGCGATTCATGTCCGCAGTTTGGGCATTTTTGTCCTTGTGCTTCGGTTCCGTCGGTAACGTACTTTTTCAAGGCACGGCTCACACCCACTTTCCAAGTGTTGATGTTTTCGCTTTCGAGTTGCAGCGAGTTGACCAGCTTGATGACGTTTTCGATAGGCATACGGTAACGCAGAACGCCCGAGATGAGTTTGGCGTAGTTCCAGTATTCCTTGTTGAACTTTTCCGACAGTCCTTCGACGGTCATTTTATATCCCCGCTTGTTTTCGAACTGGAAGTCGTAGCGTTTGGTGCCGTCGGGGCAGATGGTTTTGATGATGCGTCCCTTGGTTACGGTTTTGGGCAATACGATGCCTTCCTCGTCGTCCTGCAAACCGGTGAAGATTTCGTAGGGATGTCCGTCGAGCAGTCCGACGAAAGCCACCCATTTTTCCTTGTTGTTCTGGAAGCGTACCACGTCGCATTCCAACACTTCCGGACGGCGTTCGGTGAGTACGGGCAACTGTTTAGCTGCATTGTTTTCGGCAGCCGCATCAGCCTCCTTCTTTTTCTTTTCGGTTTTTTGCGTGCTGACGAGTACACCCGAGCGCGAACCATCGCGGTAAATGGTGCAACCCTTGCAGCCACTGCGCCATGCTTCAACGTAGAGGCGGTTCACAAGGTCCTCGTCAACCGAGTTCGGCAGGTTCACCGTGACGCTGATGCTGTGGTCAACCCACTTTTGAATGGCACCCTGCATTTTTACCTTCATGAGCCAGTCGACGTCGTTGGCCGTGGCTTTGTGGTAGGGCGATTGAGCTACGAGGTTTTCAATTTCCTCCTGCGAGTATTTTTTGTTCGTATCGAATCCATTCACCTGCATCCAGGTGAGGAACTTGTGGTGGTAAACGATGTATTCTTCAAAGGCATCGCCCGTTTCGTCAATGTAGTCAACGTGCACTTCAGGGTCGTTGGGGTTGACCTTGCGGCGGCGCTTGTAGACGGGCATGAACACAGGTTCGATGCCCGAGGTAGTTTGCGTCATGAGGCTGGTAGTGCCTGTGGGTGCAATGGTAAGGCAGGCAATATTGCGTCGGCCGTATGTTACCATGTCGGCATAGAGTTGCGGGTCGGCCTCCTTGATGCGGAGAATGAAGGGGTTGTTCTTTTCGCGTTCGGCATCGTACACCTTGAACGCACCACGTTCGCGTGCCATGATGGTGCTGGAGCGGTAGGCACTGAGGGCAAGGGTGCGCTGCACTTCGATGGCCATGTCAGTGGCCTCCTGCGTGCCGTAGCGCAAACCGAGTGCTGCCAGCATATCGCCTTCGGCCGTGATGCCCACACCGGTACGGCGGCCCATAGCCGTTTTTTCCTTGATTTTTTCCCAAAGGTGGTATTCGGTAAACTTCACCTCGTCGTTTTGCGGGTCGTTCTTCACCTTTTCGATGATGCGGTCAATTTTTTCCTGCTCCAAGTCGATGATGTCGTCCATGAAGCGCTGAGCCAGCTGCACGTGACGTTTGAAGAGTTCAAAGTCGAATGTAGCCTCGGACGTAAAGGGGTTCTTTACGTAGGCATAGAGGTTGATGGCCAGCAGGCGGCAGCTGTCGTAGGGACAGAGGGGAATTTCGCCGCAGGGATTGGTCGACACGGTTTTGAAGCCCAAGTCAGCGTAGCAGTCGGGTATGCTTTCGCGCTGAATAGTGTCCCAAAAGAGTATGCCGGGTTCGGCACTGCGCCAGGCATTGTGTACAATTTTTTTCCATAAGGCAGCAGCGTCAATGTCCTTTTCGAACAAGGGCTTGTCTGCGTCAATGGGGAACTGCTGATGATAGGGGCGTTCCTCGGTGGCACAGCGCATGAACTCATCGTCGATTTTCACGCTGACATTGGCACCGGTGATTTTGCCTTCAACCATTTTGGCATCCACAAAATCCTCGGCTTCGGGGTGTCGAACGCTGATTGAGAGCATGAGTGCGCCTCGGCGTCCGTCCTGAGCCACTTCGCGCGTAGAGTTGCTGTAACGCTCCATAAAGGGAACGATGCCGGTTGAGGTGAGGGCTGAGTTTTTAACGGGTGAACCTTTGGGACGGATGCCCGAAAGGTCGTGACCCACACCGCCACGGCGCTTCATCAGCTGTACTTGCTCTTCGTCGAGTTTCAGAATGGCACCGTATGAGTCGGAGTCGCCCTCAATGCCAATAACAAAGCAGTTCGAGAGCGAAGCAATCTGATGCGTATTGCCAATACCCGTCATGGGCGATCCTGCCGGTACAATGTAACGGAAGTGGTCGAGCATACTGAAAATCTCGTCCTTGCTCACGGGATTGGGGTACTTGCTTTCAATGCGGAAAAGTTCATTGGCAATGCGGTGGTGCATGTCCTCGGGTGAACGTTCAAAGATATTGCCAAACGAATCCTTCATGGCATATTTGTTCACCCATACGCGAGCTGCAAGCTCATCGCCTTTGAAATATTCAAGCGAGGCATTGAAAGCCTCATCGTAAGAGAAGATTTTTTGTTCCACTGATCTGGGGGTTTTTCAATTTGCGGGTGCAAAGCTACTCAAAAACTATAAATATAGCAAAACAAAACGAGCGTTTTTTGGATATTGTTTTCCGTTTTGTTTTTGTATTGTGCTGATAATCAACTATTTGGATGTGTTTGCCTTAGGTAAAAGTTTTCCAAAATGATTATTCCGTCAGATTATCAGCAGTTTTGCATCGTTGAGTGAATGAGTAAAAGTAGAGTTGGTTCGTTTACTATTGATTGAGTGTGAGTGTGTGGGAAAGAAACAGAAGCTGCTTGAATTCGTTAAAGATAAATCAAACAGCTTCTGTCAGGTGGGTTTAAACTATCGCTTTGTTACTCGAAAAAGTCGGTTTCCGTATGTTTGGTTTCATCCGGAAGCGTTCGGGTATCTTTTGTCTCCTTGCCCTCCTTTATGTTTTTGTTCGCCTTATCTTCCTTTTTTTCTTTGAGTCCGTGCAGTTTTCCGGCATTTTCGTGGCTGTGTGTATCAGCTTTTGGGGTAGGCATATTGCCGTGCGCATGGTCAACGTGCAGCGTAGTATCTTCGGGTTGAACATGCAGGAATGTCGAGTCGGTCTGCGCAGTTTTGATTGTGTCGGCCGTTTCCCTTTGCGGTTCGTCGTGCGTTTCAATCATTGGCACTTCCTTGATCGTGTCAGTAGGCGTTTGTTCGGGTTCAGGCATTTCGCCCTGTTGCGTTTCGGTAGGTTCGGGCGAAGTTTCAGGTTCGGAAGTCCACAGCGAGGCCGTGCCGAAGATGATTACGCCGGCCAGTCCGAGATAGGTCAGGGCATTGCAGAATTTGTCTTGAAAGTTAGCCATGTTGTTAGGGAATAGATGGAAAGAAAAAGTGAACTTGCTGCCAGATGCGGCATAGAACAGGCAAGATGTGAACTTGCGGAATAATCACCCTTGTGTCAAAAAAACACGCTGCGGATGAACAGTCATCGCGCAGCGTTGATGGGGGTATTTATTCGGCAGCAGCCTCTTCAGCAGTTTCTTCAGCAGAAACGAACTGCGTGTATCCACCTTTTACGAGGATGTTGTACCACTGAATGAGTTTTTTGATGTCCGAATCGTGTACGCGGTCGCGGTCGTAGTCGGGCAAAACAGCAGCCATGAAGTCGGCGAGTTCAGCTTTGGTAGCCTTTTTGTAGTCGATAGCTGTGGGTTGAGCGTTTTCCTTGTCAGCGATAGCTTGGAAAATTTCCATCAGCGGTTTATCGTCTTCGTTCGTGTACATTGAAACGTCATTGAGTGATGTAACGCGGTCGCGAGCTCCAGCGGGGATACGCTTTTTAGCTTCGTCAACGGTTTCAACAATCAGCATACCACGTCCTTGCGAAACGAGGCGATACAAACCGGGCTTGCCCGAAATGGCCAAAATAGTGTCTTGCATATTAAGAAAATGTTGTGTTTTGTTGTTCTTTTGTGAATATACGGGTGCAAAGTTAGTGCAAACCGAATGCAAAGCCAAAGAAAATCTGCATTTTCTTTGGCTTTGCTGAGGTGCTGCCTAACTTGGGCGCAGCCAAAGTGTGCAAAGCGAATGCAAAGTCCATAAAAATGCAGATTTTCTTTGGCTTTGCTGAGGTGCTGCCTAACTTGGGCGCAGCCAAAGTGTGCAAAGCGAATGCAAAGTCCATAAAAATGCAGATTTTCTTTGGCTTTGCTGAGGT
>Freddie_p2__coassemble_1963_pt1 | contig 16447 bp, 19 predicted proteins | sample Freddie_p2__metabat2_low_PE_031 | metagenome-assembled genome bin Freddie_p2 | reverse complement strand
CAAAGTAAAAATACTTCGATAGAATTATATAAAATAATTTTGAACACCTACTTATTACGGAGCGTTTAGGTTTTAGAACCTATGGTCTACTTGCCAATGTAGATGCGCCACTTACCCTCTTTATCCTTTTTCAGGTTGATGGAGTCAACGTCTTGTTCGCCGTTGTTAAACACGAGTTTCATTCTCACCAACGCCTCTTTGCCGTCCTCCGATATTTCTTCGGTCACCACTTCGTACGATTTGATGCCCTCTTTCTTTTCGTAGGTAGCCTCCGCTTTGCTTTTTAGCATATCCTCGAATTGTTTTTTTTCTTCTGCACTCGGCACTTTGTCATCATCGTAGTACATCAAGTCGATGTAGCCGGCATAGTCCTTTTTCTGGATACATTCTACTGCCTGTTCGGCAACTCCGCCCGGCGTGTTGCTGTTGCAGGCCGAAAGGATGAACAAACCCATGACAAGGGTGAACAATGCAATAATTTTTTTCATGGTGATTGTAGCTATAAATGAATAATGTGAATTTGCTCTATAAAGTGGCATACTTGGAACAATCGGAAGGCTTAGGAATCGTGAGGAACAGAAATCGTGAGAGACCGGAATGGGGGAGGCTGAGTAAAGGGAAAGCTAAAAGTCGGCCACATTGACCAAACGCGCAGAGTGCAGAAAGTCGGAGGGCAGAATCAAGTGGTCGAAGTCCAGTCCCGGTAAATGGTATTCATGCCGTTCGTTACCGATGAGCGGATAGGCCGCAGCCCGGAAACAGAAGTCAATCAGTTCGCAGCAGTACATGGCCGTGGTGTCTCGGTCGTCGTAGTCGTGGTCAAACAGTGTGCCACGGTCAAACACCTCGTAAGCCTTGGCTGCTGCCGCCCGTGCCGCATCGCCATTTTGCGGACGCATCACCTTGCCGCACGAAGCATGGATAGCATTGAAAAACCGCTCCGGCGTTTCCATTTTCACCCGGTCGGGGTCGCCCGGAAAGTCAGGTTCGTCGGGTACAGCATGAATGATGCGCAATGCCCCGGCCGAATCAGCCACAATGCCTATGTGTGAAAACCGCCCGTCCGAATCAGCCGCCCTCACCGCACGGCTTGTCAGTCCGTTGCCCTGCCGAAACACCACATCGCCCGCTTTCAGCAGCGTGTGTTTCGGCAGTATGCTTTGTGCCGTCGGCGTTTGTTGGCAAGCCGCCAAGTGCAAAAGGATAAGCACAGCGCAGGTTCCTTTAAGGAGAAGGTCGGTAAGCCTGTTCCGTAAGATACCGATTGTCATAGTCAAAGGTTTTTGCAAATTTATGATTTATGGAGAGTATTGGCAAATATTTGCAAACTTTTTTTGAAAACCTGCAAGCAGTTTCAGTGAATAATCTTGACCAATAATCCGTTTAATTTATTAACTTCGCGCCAAGTAATCAAATTAAATCTTACGCTTATGGGATTTTTTTCTTCCATTTTCGGAACACCTCAAACCTCGGAAGATGGTAAATTCGATACCTTGCGCGACGATGGTGTACGCGCCATGCAGATGGGCGAACTGCCTTATGCCGAAAAGTGCCTGAAGGCTGCGCTCGAACTGCGCGACGACGATAAAACCAAAGCTTTTTTGGCCGAAGTTTACCTACACATGAATCAATACGATGCCACCCTTCCCCTGCTCGAAGTACTTTGTGCGGCTCACCCCGACGATAAGGAGCTGAACCTGCTTTGGGCGCAGACGCTCGGTAAACTTGAAAAATGGGAAAAGCAGCGCGACGTATGTGCCGCTTTGCTCAAGACCGATGCCACCGAAGCCCGTGCACTCTACCTCTCGGCACAGGCCGAAAAGGGTTTGGGCGATTACCTCACCGCCATTGTTCACCTCACGCAGTGTACCACGCTCCGTCCCGATTTTCATTCAGCCCGTTTGCTCCGTGCCCAAGTGCTCGAAGCCATGGGGCAGTGGAACGAAGTGCTGGCTGACACCGAGGCACTGGTTGAAACCAATCCCGAAAACGAGGAGTACCAATTCAGTCATGCCCGCGCCCTGAGCCACGTGGGACGCGAAGACGAAGCCATTCAGCAGTTCGAAGCCGTGTTGCAGCTCAACCCCTTCAACCGCGAAGCCATCCTGTGTCTGGGTCGTTTGTACGAAAGCACTTCGCGTCGCGACAAGGCTCTGAAGCTCTACACCGAGGCCATCGACCTCATGCCCGATTTTGCTGAGGCCTACAAGGCGCGTGGTGGCGTGAAGCATCAGCTCAAGGACGATGCCGGTGCTGCCGAAGACTTGAAACGCTCGCTCGAACTGGCTCCCGAAAAGGCTGCAGAACTTGATGGCGAATACACCAACGTCGAGAACGAAATGAACCAGCGTTACCGCAACCTGAACCCCTACGGTTTTTAAATGCCCAATTGAGGGGTGTATAACTCAGATATAGCAAAAGCTATCCATGCGTTTTATCAATAACGCGTGGATAGCTTTTTTTTATATCAGTATTATAGATTGCGTTTATTCGTTGCCGAACAACCGTAGCCATTCCGCTTCGAAGTTAGGTGTGAAAAATTGCGTTTGCAGTCTGCTCAAAATTTCCGTGCGGCTGAAAAAGCGGCCCCCGTCGAGTTCGGCAGTGGGTTGAGGCACTACGTCGGTAATGGTGCGGAACACATGAACCAATTCGCGTTCGCGGTCTGAATTGTTTGTGTAGCGACCTAAAAATTCTGCTTGGAAATCGGTCAGTCCCAATTCCTCGCGCGCTTCGCGTCGTAAAGCCGTTTCCACATCCTCGCCCAAGTCAATGTGGCCCCCGACAGCCGTATCCCAGCGGTCGGGCTGAATATCTTTCCATGCCGGGCGGTGCTGCAGGAAGAGTTCCCCCTGTGCATTGAACACATGCAGATGCACCACCGGGTGCAAAGCTTTGCTTCCGCAATGGCAGTAGCCACGTGTGGCCACCCCAATTTGTTGGCCGTTTTCGTCGACCAACGGCAAGCGTTCGTTAGCGTTGTCTTTCATATTATTCTTAGTCAGTTTACAAATTTAGCATGTAATCACGGGGCGAAGCCATGAAGTAAGCAGGTGAACGGGATGCGCGTTCTACTTCGAATCACCCGCTTACTTCACGAGGCTTGGGTTACGGTTGGAGTAGCGAACTATCGCCGTAGCTCAGGAAACGGAAATCGTGGTTGAGCGCATAGTCGTAAATGTCGTGCCAGCGGTTGCCCACAAACGCCGAAACCAAGAGCAACAGCGTGCTTTGTGGTTGGTGAAAGTTGGTCACGATGTTGCGCACAATGTGATATTCATAGCCCGGTGCAATGATAATTTGCGTAGCCGTGTGCAACACAGGCAAGTGGTTGCGGTCCAAATAGTCAATCACCAGTTGCAGCGCCTCGGACGCCGTCAGTTTGCTGCCCGTTGCCGCAGCGTATTCGTAAGGCAACCATTGCGGCACGTGCAAATCATCCTGTTGCGCATTTGGATTTTGGCTCAGCATCACGCCCACATAGTAGAGGCTTTCGAGCGTTCGCACCGACGTAGTGCCCACCGCAATGCAGTGCGCCCCGTGCGCCAACAGTCGTTCGATGCTTTCGCGTTTCACCGCAATCCACTCCGAGTGCATGGCATGACCGCCAATTTCCTCGCTTTTCACCGGTTTAAACGTCCCTGCACCCACGTGCAGCGTAATTTCGTTGCGTTCGATGCCCTTTTCATCCAGGCTTTGCAGCACCCTTTCGGTGAAATGCAAGCCAGCTGTCGGCGCAGCCACCGAACCCTTCACCTTGCTGTACACCGTTTGATACGTTTTCAAGTCGCTGGCCTCCGTATCACGGTTCAAGTATGGCGGGATAGGCAGTTCGCCGATAGCTTCGAGCACCTCGGCAAAGGTCACCTGGTCGTCGTCCCAACAGAACACCACTTCGTGCCCCGTGCCGCTCATTCCCTTTCGCTCGGCAGTCAGCGTCAGTTCGCGTTCGCCCACCGTGATGCGTTTTTCCAATTTACCCTCTTTCCACTTTTTCAAGTTACCGATGAGGCAAGTCCACGTCACGCAGCGCGTGGTTGCAAAGTTTTGTTGATAGTCGAGCGGCGTATGCGGTTCGAGGCAGAACACCTCAATCAGCGCACCGGTCGATTTATTAAAGTGCAAACGCGCCTGAATCACCTTGGTATTGTTGAACACCATGAGTTCACCCTGTTCCAGGTAGTTCGGCAAGTTATAGAACACGTCCTCTTTAATTTCGCCTTTGCGGTAAATCAGCAATTTCGATTCATCGCGGTTTGTTTTCGGGTATTTAGCGATGCGTTCATCGGGCAGCGGGTAGTTATAGTCCGCAATATGAATGTGTTTAGGGTCTTGCATGATAGTTTATTTATTTTGGTGCAAAGTTAGTGCAAGCCGAGTGCAAAGCAAAAGAAAAACAAGCTTTTCTTTTGCTTTGCCGAGGCGCCGCCTAAATTGGGCGAAGCCAAATGGTGCAAGCCGAGTGCAAAGCAAAAGAAAAACAAGCTTTTCTTTAGCTTTGCCGAGGCGCCGCCTAAATTGGAGTTGTAGCTAAAAAAATAATTTTTGTGAATATATTAGTTCCAAGATTGTTCTTCGTAGCGTAAAAATAAGCGTTTGGGAATCCCTTCTGGTCTGTTTTTCTGAAAGTGCTGATAATCATTAGTTTCAAGCTTGTTGTAACTAGCTCGGAACTAATTCGAACTAGCTCGGAACTAATTCGAACTAGGTCGGAACTAATTTCAACTAGGTCGGAACTAATTTTCAGAATCGCGGAATTAGTTTTCCAAAGTCCTTTGTTCTGCCCAAAACCTACGAAAATAGCAAGTATTTTAGCATTTTGCTCTTTAATTTAATTTTGCATTTAGAGCATCTTTTCTTCCACTTCGCACCGCCAACCAGTTTGCAACGTACTGAGGCCCATGAGCAAGACGGCCGCTGCGTAAGGGGTAAAAAAAACGCCTGTCGTTCCGCCAAACCAAGCAGTTTGCGGAGCGACAGGCGCATTTTTATGAAATAATGAAAAGTAAGGTTCGGAGCAATTAGCCGTAGATAATCTTACCGTTCTCGTCCTCGTAAGGTTTCAAGTCGCGAGCGTACTGGTTCATGGCACGCAAACTCATACCCATGCTTGAGAAACCACCATCGTGGAAGAGGTTCTGCATCGTAACCTTGCGCGTGAAGTCAGAGAACATCATTACGCAGTAGTCAGCACATTCCTCAGCGTTGGCATTGCCCAGAGGCGACATCTTGTCGGCAAAGTCCATCAAGTTGTCCATGTCCTTGATACCCTTACCCGCCGTAGTAGCCGTGGGGCTTTGCGAGATGGTGTTGATACGCACGTGCTTTTCGCGACCGTAGATGTAGCCAAACGAACGGGCAATGCTTTCGAGCATGCTCTTGGCATCAGCCATGTCGTTGTAGCCAAAGAACGTACGCTGTGCAGCCACGTAGCTCAGTGCAACGACTGAACCATATTCGGCAATGGCATCGAGCTTCTTAGCCACCTGAAGCATTTTGTGGAACGAGATAGCCGAAATATCGAGCGTCTTCTGCAAGTAACCATAGTCCAAGTCGTCGTAGTGACGGTGTTTGCGCACGTTCGGGCTCATACCGATAGAGTGGAGTACGAAGTCGACCTTGCCACCCAACACGTTCATTGATTCTTCAAACACCTTTTGCAGGTCTTCGACGCTGGTAGCATCAGCCGGAATGATGGTAGCACCGATTTTTTCGGCCAATTTGTCGAGCGTACCCATACGCAGTGCCATCGGCGTGTTGCTCAGGGTAATTTGTGCGCCTTCAGCAGCAGCCTTTTCAGCTACCTTCCATGCGATAGATTCTTCGTTGAGCGCGCCGAAAATGATACCGCGCTTTCCTTGCAATAAGTTGTGAGTCATATTCGTTGTATTATTTGTTTCGTTAGCAATTCAGACCTCATTGTGAACTAACCAAAGCCGGTTCACACCCAAACAGCGGTTGCAAAAAATGCTAACAACCTCTGCCACACAGGTACTGATTTGTCTGCTTTCTGTGCGCAAAATTACGTAATTTGTGCAGTTCAGCCAAATTTTACCTTTAAAAAATGAAAACAAGCCGTTTGCCGACGGTAATCAACGGTGAAATTTAGGCAAAAAAAAGTGCAGAAACCATTTCCATGTTCCACAGCTCCACGTATTCGGTGAGCGTGAAAAATCAGAAACAGTTTCTGCACTTTAAGTACATTACGCGTCAGCCTGAGGCGAAGCCATGAAGTTGGCGTTCAAACTGATTATCAGCATTTAGCTGCTTATCGTCGGCGCGTCCATATAATCATCATTACCGCCGGAATGATGAGCAAAATGCCCATAGCCACCTGCCAGGTGAAAGCCTCGTTGAACACCAGGCAACCGATGATTACCGCCGTCAGCGGTTCGAGCGCACCAATCACCGCCGTCATGGTGCTGCCAATGCGTTTCACGGCTACAACAAGCGAAATGTTGGTAATTACCGTACAAATCACCGCCAGAAAAGCCAGGTTACGCAGCTGAAGTGCTGTGCCGATGGGTTGGAACACACCTTGACGCATGGCCTCGGCGCCAAAAATCAGCGCACCGAAGAACATGACGTAGAACACCAGTTTCAAGCTGTCCATGTTGGCCGCACGCGAACGGTTTACACGAATGAGGTAAAGCGCATAGCACACAGCCGAAATGAGCACAATGATTACACCGCGCACACTCGTGTTGCCCGTAGGGTCCCACGACAGAATGGCCACCCCACCCACAGCCATGATGATGGCCAAAATGGTGCTTATGCGCCGAGCTTCATGATAAAAAGTCATCATGACCAAAGCCGTGACCACCGGATACATGAAGTGAAGCGTCGTGGCTACACCACTGCTCATGTAGTTGTAGCCGTCGATCAGAAACAAGGCCGAACCATCCGAAATGAACGACAAGTAAATCAGTGTGACCGCTTCGCCGCGCGTTATCCTGAAATCCTTGCGCATGGCCAGCATGCCGCAACCAATGAGCAGCGCAGCAAAGCCAAAGCGGTAAAACAGAATGGAAGGGTCGGACATGAGGTTGGGATTGTTTGCAGCATCAATTTTCAGCGGAAGCGTGAAAAAAGGAATGAAACCATAGCAAATAGCTGCAAAAAGGGCAACGGTGATGCCAATGAATGTAGCGTTTTTCATACGAATTGGAAGTACGCTTGAATGTAGTTTTTGAGTGTTTGAAAATGATTGGATGAAACAGGTGAGTAGAGGTTGAACATCATTCGGGAGAACTAAGAAGCTGCTTACAATTTAAACAGTGTCTACCCAATCAACCTATACTTTAAAATATCCTTGCGCAAAGTGCCGGTTACCAGCCATTGTAACGCACGTTGTCGGCATTGAATTTATCCTTGGGCTGCGCATTGCCTTTGGGATGTCCGATGGGCACTACGCATAGCGGTACAATGTGTTCGGGCAGTTGCAAGGTTTGCTTAACCGCCTCGATGCGTTCGGGGTAAGGATGCACCCCCGTCCACACAGCACCCAGGTTCATGGCCTCGGCCGCCAGAAGCAGATTTTCGGTAGCCGCCGAACAGTCGAACGTCCAGTTTGTCGATGGTTTGCCTTGAGCATCAGTCACCGAAAGGTCGCCGCACACCACAATGGCCGCCGGAGCCTGCGTCAGCATTTTGGCATAGGGCAGACGGGAACCCAGCGTGTCGAGCAGGGCACGCTCATCAATGACCACAAACTTCCACGGACGCATGTCGCGCCCCGTCGGAGCAGCCATGGCTGCGCGAAGCAACGTGTCGATTTGTTCGCGGCTCACCGGTTCCGACGTAAAACTGCGCACACTTTTGCGTTGCAGTATGTTCTGCATCACCGTTTGCGCCTTGTCGGCAGCAGGCGTTTGCTTTTTCGAAACATAAACCAGGCGTACCAACGAGGCCAGCAACGCCACGGAAAGTGTGAGCGAAACAATTTTGAACTTGTCCATATCAAGAAAAAAAATGGTTGGTTAGCAACGTAATTATTTATCGCTCAAATCGAGCATGGCACCCACCGGGCAGCATGCCTTGCACCAAAGGTTCGGCACAAAGCAACTGGCCACCACAAACAGCGAGCCCAACACCATGACCACCGGAGGCACACTTTGGTAAGCAAAGAAGGTGAACGGCTCGTAGTTGAGCAAAAAGCCCCCGACACCCGTCCAAAGCAACAACAGCAGTAGGCTGAGCACCCCCATGCGCACACGCGACATGATGCGGAACACACGCGGACTACACGGAATTTTAGGCAAAGGCAAACGTCCGGCCAGTTCCTGCAAACTGCCGTAAGGACACACCCAGGTGCAGTAATGACGGTGACGGCCGAAAAAAGGCATGATCAGCGCCACACCCAGCACACACACCATTGGCAGGTAGGCCAGCGGGTCGAGTCCGTTGGCAATCCAGCCACGCAGCAGCGAAAGCGACAAAAACTGTCCGCTCCAAAAGCCCAGCACCGCCACATTCAGCACCAGCACACCGATGCGTATCCACTTTTTGCCGCGCAGACGCCAGGCCGCCAACATGCCCGCCAACAGCACGGCACAAACCGCCAGCGTGCGCCCCCAACCCGCCACGGGTTCGGAAGCCGACGAAGCCGATGCCGCCGTGACGGCACCCAGACATTGCTGCATATTGGCAATGAGCGCACGGCTCGAATAAGTAGCCCCCGACACCGCATCGACCTTGAGGTGCGTGCCGGCCTGAGGCGTTAGCCCAATCCAGTGCACCAGCGTGCCGTGCGCTGCACGTTGCAGAAAGTCGGCCGATTCCGCATTGTCGCCCACTGCCGTACCGCGAATCACCCCTTCGGCATCCAGGTATATATATAAAGGAGTAGGTCCGGCAAAACCCTTAACATTTTTGGCGTAGGGCAGACTGTTGACAATGATGCCCACCGGCGAATGGTCAGCTTGCTTCATCACCAGCCACGAAGCCGAGTCGCGCACGCTGAGTTTCACCTCGGCTTCATTCAAGCCCATCTCCTTCAGCAAAGCGGCATCGGGCGGCAGCAAACTCGGCATCAGTTTGGCCCCATCGGCAGGTTGCCCAATGTCATGGCCAAACAAGCGGCCCGTCCATACAGCCGTTGAGGCCAGCAGCAGGAACACCACCAGGAGCGAAAGCGCATGTTTGAGCGTGCGCACGATGGGACCGTCGTAAAATGATTCCTTTAAATTCATAATTCAGAGTTAAGTAGGAGAAAGGACACTCAGCCTTCGCGCAAAAAATCAAAACTTTCATACACCGCCTCACGGCTCAGGTGCTGGTCGAGCTGCAATTCACCGATGTTGTTCAGCAACGTAAAGTTAATTTGTCCGTCGGCATTTTTCTTGTCGTGCGTCATCAGTTCGTACAGTTGCGGATAGTCCTTGCAGGTAAAAGCAAACGCACCATAGTTCCGGCGTATGAATTCCACCGTCTGTCGCATTTCAACCGTAGGGAAATTCATGTGTGCGGCACTCAGAAACAGTTCGCACACCAAGCCCCAGGCCACCGCGTAGCCATGCAGCACCGGGCGGTTGCGTTCGATGGCCAAACTTTCAAAGGCATGGCCCACGGTATGTCCCAGGTTCAGTGCCTTGCGCAGCCCCTTTTCGTGCGGGTCGGCCTCGACAATGCGCTGCTTCGTTTCGATGCTCTGCTGCACCAACTGTTGCAGCAGTTGCCAGTCGGGTGCTGTCACGTCGAAGCGCAAATGATCGGTCCACATTTCGCGGTTGTTCAGCAAGGCATGTTTCAGCATTTCGGCATAGCCCGACAGCAAGTTTTCGCGGTCGAGCGTTTGCAGAAACTGCGTGTCGACAATAACCGCCGCACTCTCGCAAAAACTGCCGATTTCGTTTTTCAGTCCGCCAAAGTTAATGCCCGTTTTACCCCCCACCGCAGCATCAACCATTGAAAGCAGGGTAGTGGGAATGTTGATAAACCGTATGCCGCGCTTGAACGTGGCCGCCGCAAAGCCCCCCAGGTCTGTCACCATGCCGCCGCCCAAATTAACCAGCAGCGACTTGCGCGAGGCACCCGCCCCGCCCAACGCCGTCCACACCTCGGCCAGGGTTTGCAGCGTTTTGTTCACATCCGTGGGCCGTATGCTCACCACCTGTGCATTGGCAGCATGCCGGCTCATGCTTATACGGGGCAGACACAGCTTGCGCGTGGTGTCATCGGTGAGCAGCACCACCTTGTCGGGCTGCATCTCGTCAATCAAGCGGTCGAGCGTAGCGGCCGTGTCGTGCGTGTAAAGAATGGGTTGAAGCATAAGTCAGCAATTAAAAGGAGCGTTGTTCAAACAGTTCAATGGCGCGGCGGAAATGTTCAGGCACCTCGGCCGATTCCTGCGTTTTCAAATTGAAGCAGACCATCACGGTGCGGCATTCGCACACCACGCGGTTCTGCTGCACGTTCACGGCACGCTGGTGCAGCGTAAAACTTTTATTGCCGATGTGCGATACCCGCGTTTCGACCACGATGTCGTCGCCGTAGAAAATCGGGAAAATAAAGTCGGCATTGATATTGGCAATCACCGGCACCACCTCGTCGGTGCGGTAATCAGCCTTCAGCACCTTGTAAAGGTACTCCTGCTTGCCCAGGTCGTAGTAAGCAAAGTAAGCATTATTGTTGACATGGCCGTAGCGGTCGACGTCGTTGAAGCGAATTTGCACCGGCAGGCGGTGAAAGAAAGCCACCTCCTCGTGCGTAGCTTCCTGCGTATGAGCATGTGTAGGTATTTCTGTCATGTTAGTGTGTTGTTGTTAATGTCAAACTATTTGCCCTGTAAACCCAACGCATGCGCCAAGGCAGCCAGCCGCATGCGGTCGGGCACGGTTTCGAGCGTGTCCTCATCAACGTGGCACAGGTCGCGAATGGCATAAATGCCACATTCCTCGTCCGTGCCGCAGCGCCCTACGTTCTGAAACAAGTGGTTGCGCGCATCGATAATCCGGATGGCCTCGTTGTTGTAGTCAGCCGGTTCGGCACTCGCCCTCAGTTCAGCTTTGAGAAAGAATTCCAGGGCCTCGATAAAATCATTTTCTTCGTTGAGCATGAATATTGAAAGTATTTATGAGCAAAAGTAGGAATTCTTTTTGGAACATACCTTTTAACCAGCCTCAATAGGTGGCAAATAGCCGGTTAAAATAACAAACAACCACTGATTAAAGCATTTTTATGACTGTACTTTTCGATTTTGAATGAAAAATTAAACAGCTTCTAAGCAGAAAAGATTAAATTTGCCCCGCATTCAACACGATTAACTTACAGGACTGTTCTGTGAATGTCCTAATTTACGGAAAAGCCCTTAAATCAATATCCAGAAAATGAGTTTGAAAATTGTTGTACTTGCCAAACAAGTACCCGACACGCGCAACGTCGGAAAAGACGCCATGACCCCCGAGGGAACGGTGAACCGTGCCGCGTTGCCCGCCATCTTCAACCCCGAAGACCTCAATGCCTTGGAGCAGGCATTACGACTGAAAGAACAAAATCCCGGTTCAACCGTTCACATACTTACCATGGGACCTCCGCGTGCCACTGAAGTAATACGCGAAGGACTTTACCGCGGAGCCGACGGCGGATACCTGCTCACCGACCGTGCCTTTGCAGGTGCCGACACCCTGGCCACCAGCTATGCATTGGCACAGGCTATCAAGAAAATCGGTATGCCCGACATCGTGCTGGGCGGACGTCAGGCCATCGACGGCGATACTGCACAGGTGGGCCCGCAGGTGGCACAGAAACTCGACCTGAACCAAGTAACCTACGTGACCAGCGTCGACGAAGTGAGCAACGGACAAGTGACCGTGACGCGCCACATTGACGGAGGTATGGAGCGCGTGGTAGCACCCCTGCCCATTCTGCTCACCGTTAATGGCAATGCGGCACCCTGTCGTCCCCGTAATGCCAAACTCGTAATGAAGTACAAACGTGCCACGGCACCCATGGAACGTCCTGCCGACGGAAACATGCCCTATGCCGAGGAGTACGAAAAGAAACCTTACCTCACCGTGACGCAATGGAGTGTGGCCGATGTCGACGGCGACTTGCAGCAGTGCGGTCTGGCCGGTTCGCCCACCAAGGTGAAGGCAGTGCAGAACATTGTGTTCAAAGCTAAGGAAAGCAAACGACTCACTGCCGCTGATGCCGAAATTGAAGATTTGGTCAAAGAACTGCTCGACAGCCACACCATCGGCTAAGCAGTTGCCCGATGCTTCATTGATTGAAAAACATTTGCGGAGCGCATTTCCGCGTTCGTTTGCTCCAAACTGCAGAACGTGAAAATAGGCCCGAAACGAATTTTTCCGGGCGCGTGACGCACCAACCATTCCAAACAAATGAACAACGTATTCGTTTATTGCGAGATAGATAAATTCACGGTTGAGGAAGTGTCTTACGAACTCCTCACCAAAGGCCGCAAACTGGCTAACGAACTGGGCGTACAGCTCGAAGCCATTGCTGCCGGTAACGGCATCACGGGAAAGGTCGAAAAAGAAATCCTTTCTTACGGAGTTGACAAACTCCACGTGTTCGATGCCGAAGGACTTTACCCCTATACTTCAAAACCCCATACGAGTATTCTCGTCAACCTGTTCAAACAGGAACAGCCGCAAATCTGCCTGATGGGAGCCACCGTTATCGGTCGCGACCTGGGACCGCGCGTGTCGTCGTCGCTCACCAGCGGACTGACGGCCGACTGTACGGCACTCGAAATTGGTGATTACGACGATAAAAAATCGGGTAAACACTACGACGGACTGCTTTATCAAATTCGTCCGGCTTTCGGTGGCAACATCGTAGCCACGATTGTGAACCCCGATCACCGTCCGCAAATGGCTACGGTGCGTTCGGGCGTAATGAAAGCCGAAAAGGTGGCCGAGGATTACAATGGCGAAGTGATTTATGAAGACGTGGCTAAGTTCGTGCCCGACACCGACTATGTGGTAAAGGTAATTGAACGCCAGGTGGAAAAAGCCGACAATAACCTGAAAGGAGCACCCATCATTGTGGCCGGTGGCTATGGCGTGGGTTCGAAGGAAGGTTTCGACTTGTTGCGCAAACTCGCTGCCGAACTTCACGGCGAAGTGGGGGCCAGCCGTGCGGCTGTCGATGCCGGCTATTGCGAACACGCATTGCAAATCGGTCAGACCGGTGTAACCGTGCGTCCGAAGGTATATATTGCCTGCGGTATCAGCGGTGCCATCCAGCATGTGGCAGGTATGAAGGAAAGCGGCATTGTCATTTCCATCAACACCGACCCCGAAGCACCCATTAACCAAATTGCCGACTATGTGATTACCGGCAGTGTGGAGGAAGTGGTGCCCAAGTTCATCAAGTATTACAAGGAGAACAGCAAATAAGCAAGCCCCGAAAGCCTGCTTCATAATTTCGCAATAACAATGGCAAACAATTATACTGACCACGCAGAATTGCGCTTTGAGCTGAACCATCCGCTCATGAAACGCATCGTGGAACTGAAAGAACGCGATTTCCGCGATAAAGATAATTTTGATTATGCGCCCCTCGATTTTGAGGATGCAATGGACAACTACGACCGCGTGCTCGACATCACGGGCGAACTGGCCGGCACCACCATCGCCGAGAATGCCGAGGGAGTAGACCTTGAAGGCCCCCATCATGAAGGCGACCGCGTGCGCTACGCTTCGGGCACGGCTGCCAACCTCGACGCCATGGTCAAGGCCGGACTCAACGGCATGACTATGCCCCGACGCTATGGTGGATTGAACTTCCCCATCACTCCTTACACCATGTGTGCCGAACTCGTGGCAGCCAGCGATGCCGGTTTCGGTAACATCTGGAGTTTGCAGGACTGTATCGAAACCCTTTACGAGTTTGGCAATGAAGATCAGCACAGCCGCTTCATTCCCCGTATTTGCGCCGGTGAAACCATGTCGATGGACTTGACCGAACCCGATGCCGGTTCCGACCTCCAGAGCGTGATGCTCAAGGCCACTTACAGCGAAGAAGAAGGTTGCTGGTTGCTCAATGGTGTGAAACGCTTCATCACCAATGGCGATGCCGACCTGCACCTCGTATTGGCCCGTTCAGAAGAAGGTACTACCGATGGTCGCGGCCTGTCGATGTTTATCTATGACAAGCGCAGCGGCGGTGTGAATGTGCGCCGTATCGAAAATAAACTCGGTATTCACGGCAGCCCCACCTGTGAGCTCGTTTACAAAAATGCCAAGGCCGAAATTTGTGGCGAACGCAAGTTGGGCTTGATTAAATACGTGATGGCCCTGATGAACGGTGCCCGTTTGGGTATTGCCGCACAGAGTGTCGGTATTTCGCAAGCTGCCTACAACGAAGGTTTGGCCTACGCTCGCGACCGTGAGCAGTTTGGCAAGGCCATCATCAATTTCCCTGCCGTTTACGACATGCTCGCCCTTATGAAGGCTAAGCTCGATGCCGGCCGTGCCCTGCTTTACCAGTGCGCCCGCTACGTCGACATTTACAAGGCACTCGACGACATTGCCCGCGAACGCAAACTTACGCCCGAGGAACGCAAGGAACAGAAAACCTTTGCCAAACTGGCCGATTCGCTCACACCGTTGGCCAAAGGCATGAACTCGGAGTATTGCAACCAGAACACTTACGATGCCCTGCAAATTCACGGCGGTTCGGGCTTCATGATGGATTATCCCATTCAGCGCTACTACCGCGATGCCCGTATCACCTCTATTTACGAAGGTACCACCCAGCTTCAGGTAGTGGCAGCCATCCGCTACGTGACGAATGGTTCGTACCTGCAGCAGATGCGCGAGTTCGAAGCCGCAGAACTTTCTGCCGAAATGCAGCCCCTGCAGGCACGCGCCAAGCAGATGGCCGACAAGTTTGAAGAAGCCGTGGCTTACGTGAAGGAAGCTGCTGATCCGTGCTTCCACGACCTTTGCGCCCGTCACCTCGTTGAAATGGCCGCCGATGTCATCATGCTCCACCTCCTGCTCCACAACGCTTCGTGCAATGCCGAAATGTTTGGCAAGAGTGCCCGTGTGTATGCCAACTTTGTTGAGGCTGAAGTAGCCAAGCATCACACCTTCGTGATGAACCTTAAACCGGCCGACCTCGACGATTACCGTCAGGCTTAAGCCATTGTGTTGCATGGTTCGCCCACTGGTGAATCATGGCAAAACTAAAGAATAGGGGCTGCGTCAGGTTTCAGATTAACTTGGCGCAGCCCCTTCCTTTTGTGTTATCCCTTCCTTTTTCTAAAAAATAAAACTTATTCCCGTGTCCGACTTTCCCAAATGGCTGTTAGCTTTAGCCGGTATCAGTTTGTTACCCGTATTGCTCAGTCCTTTTTATTTATTTGGAGCCTCACCTTTTGGCACAAGCGACAGCGCTTTTCTCCGCTTTCTGCTCTATATCTGTACGCAGTTGCTCTGGCTGCTTCCCCTGTTATTGTTCTTTTTCAGCCTCGACCTTTACCGCCGCGGCTTTGAACGCGCCGGCATATCGCTGGCAGTATGCAGTGCCTTGATCGCCGTTGGCGGAGGCGTTTGTCTCTTTGCTTAAGTGGTTCTTTTATTTTAACATGGTAAAAATGAAAACATCTCTGTTCACACTCATTGTTTTGTTTACGCTCAGTGCTTGTCACACGTCAAAGCAAGGGTGGAAAATGGTTTGGGAAGAAAATTTCGACGGAGCGGAAATAAACAATGCCGTGTGGTCAAAAATACCCCGGAGTTCCAATCCGCCAGAGTGGAGAAAATACATGTCGTCGCATCCCGACTGCTACGAAGTGAAAGATGGCAACCTCATATTACGAGGTATAAAGAATACCGACCTTGCAGCCGATACAGCGACTTATCTGACCGGAGGCGTTTACACCAAACACAAAAAAGCCTTTCACGGCGGTCGCCTCGAAGTGCGCGCCAAATTACAAGGTGCCAAGGGCGCCTGGCCCGCCATTTGGATGAAGCCCTACGATGAAGAGCGCTTCCGCTGGCCAACCGGCGGCGAAATCGACATCATGGAACGCTTGAATCACGATGCTTACGCTTACCAAACGGTTCACAGCACCTACACCCATACCTTGGGCATCAAGCACCATCCGCAACATGGTTACCGCGCACCGATTAACCCCGATGACTACAATGTGTATGGCGTTGAAATGTATCCCGACAGTGTCGTGTTTTTTATCAATGGCGTAAAGGATTTTACCTATCCGCGCATAACGACCGACAAAGAGGGACAGTTCCCCTTCGACAAACCCTATTATCTGCTAATCGACATGCAACTTGGCGGTTCGTGGGTTGGAAAAATCGACCCCGCTCAGGTGCCTGTTGAAATGAAGGTAGACTGGGTAAGATATTACCGAAAAAAGTAAAACAAATAAGCCTCGACCCAAAAAGTCGAGGCTTATTTGTTTATGAAGTCGTCTGAACTTTTATGAAATTCAAGATTTGCCTTAATTTTTGAG
>Freddie_p2__coassemble_1827_pt1 | contig 18644 bp, 11 predicted proteins | sample Freddie_p2__metabat2_low_PE_031 | metagenome-assembled genome bin Freddie_p2 | reverse complement strand
CCCCCGATTTACGTCCGTGGGATGTCGGGGGGGGGCGTTGCCCCTATTCCGACGTTCTGCCCCTACAGGGCGCGATACCTTTTAAACCCTGGTCATGGGGGAACCCAGGGTGTCGTTCACTCCGTTCACTTTACCCTGGGCTTGAGATACCATTGCCCTTACAGGGCACCACGGATTCAAAACCATTGAATTATCGCATGTATACTATACCCTTGCCCAACATTTGCCACTGCGCTCGCCTTTCACTATCTTTTAATAAGACAGGAGGCGGCTCGGCAATACCTACACTCAAAAGCAAGCGTTTGGCTTGGTATTGCGCTCGCCTTTCACTATCTTTCAATAAGATAGGAGGCGGCTCGGCAATGTCAAATAAAAATAAATTTTCATTTGCCACTGCGCTCGCCTTTCACTATCTTTGCCATAAAATAAAAAACGTGATGAACTCCCTCTCTGCTCTCTATCGCATTTGGCGACGACAACTGACCCGTCTGGAATCCATACTGCCCAATACCGAAATAACACTTGAGGGGAAACAACGGCAGGCTGTCTACTTTTATGGTACATTCACCTCACTACTCAGCATACTCTTTACCCTGAGCGACATGACCGGCCCTTCGGGCATAGTGTTCTCCACCATCAACCTCGTAAGCGCCATAGCTTCCTTGCTCCTTTTTATTGCTTACCTGACCAGACACCTGAAACTCACACCGGCACTGACATCGGCACTGCTGCTGACGCAAACGGCCACTTCGGTCGAAAACCTCATCTGCGCCTTCTACCCCTCATCCTTCCATATCAACCTCATCACCGCCAATATGATGCTTTCGGCCATTGCCATGATGCTGGCCGTGCTGGCCTATCTGCGCTGGGTACCCACCATCATTGCTGCTACCAGTTTGCTCACCTTCGGCATTTGTACCCTCATTACGCGCGACGAGGGATTGATGTGCTTTCTCGGTGTGTTCACGTTCATCGTAGTGATTGTGTGTATCCTGGGCGAAAGGGTGATTCGGAACTATCAAAAACTGCAATCGGAAAACTCGGGACTGAAAAGCGACGAACGAAGTCTGATGATGGCCCTGCGACTGAACAAAAAACAGGTAAAGGCTTACATCGAACTCTCTATGGTGAATAAACCCAATGCCCGGGATATGGAGGTGTTCTTCGACATGGCGGGCGATGCGGTGAAACGTAAACTCGTAACGGCGGTTATGGACTACCTGAATAAGGAGAACTGTAAACGCGAAAGGGTGGTCAGTGCCTTCCCCGAACTCACGCCTTCGGAACACGAGGTGTGTATGCTCATTGTTCAAGGCAAAAAACAAAGCGAAATATGTACGCTGCTGAACAAAACGCAAACAAACATCAGTGCGCACCGCGGACATATCCGCAAAAAACTGGGACTGAACCCTGAGGACAACTTGCGCGATGTGCTGACCGAACGCATGAAGCAGCAAGGCAAACTCTCAGGATCTACCCCCCTATCGCTAATGCACTTTCGGCTACCCCAAACCGCACAAAATGACGAAAATCAAGCCTAAAACCCAAAATCTGCATTTTTTCAAAAAAATAAGTGCTTAAAATTTGGATGGTATCGCAGAAAGCCGTATCTTTGCACCGCTTAAAGCCTAAAAGCAGGCAGTAAGTAGCCCAGATGGCGGAATCGGTAGACGCGCTGGTCTCAAACACCAGTGGGGAAACCCGTGCCGGTTCGACCCCGGCTCTGGGTACGCTAAAAGCTAAGTATTTGATTATTCATTTACTTAGCTTTTTTGTTTTTATCGGAGATGTTCCCAAATTGTCCCCGATCATCCTTATGTATTCCACCAAAGATGGGGCATTTACTTCATGCCATCTATTACTTTTAGTATAGAATCGGGCTTTTCTACCATTCGCAATACATTCACGAAAGAAAGGGTTTAATTTCACGTTCTGATAAGTAGATATTTATGGACCGTTTTTCCGTCAAAATCCTAACTGAAAAAACGACTAAAAAGAGCATGTTTTCACTTTTGTTCTAAACCACGCTTTTCTTCTACTTTCTGTAAGTACCGATTGCTGCAAAACACATATTTGTCAAATTACCCTTTCAAAAAATAGTATGAAACCTTAATGCTTTTAAAATATGCGTTAAAAGAGTTTCAATGGTTGTGTGCTTCTGAAAAAAAGACTACTTTTGCGCTCGTGAAGAAAATGTGAAGATAAGGTGTGCACCTACATGGATATTAACTGATTTAGCAAGTGATGGACGTGTAGGCGTGATTTTGTCTGTCATTACCTCACGCAAGGAAGGGCAACAAAAGAACAAAAACGTGAAATAACCAACAAATCTTTTTATTAACTCTATTACTTAATTAAATCTGTTAGCAAATGAAACGGTTTTACAAATTCCTTTCATTGTTCCTGTTCGCGTTAATAGGAATGACCAATGCGTCTGCTCAGGATTATAAGGCAGGCAAATTGCTCACTACCCCTGAAGAGGTGGTTGGCAAGGACGTAGTGCTGAATTCTCCTTTGGTTAGCAGCGCCTTTGGTAGTGCAGGTTACATGAACGGCCCCGGTAAGGTGAGTCAGCAGGTAACTGAATCTTGTATTTACAACTTTGAAAAGGTAGACGGCGAGGCCGAAGGTCATCCCCTCTACATTTTGAAACAGAAATCAACGGGCCTTTATCTGCAAGATAATGGCGAAGATGGTGAACAGGATGCTGTATACACGGCAGACAAGAGCAAGGCTTTCAAAATGACCCTGCTCAATGCTGAAAAAATGAGCGACGAAAATGCCGATCCTAAAACGCGTACTTCAGCTTTCCCCGGCAAACACATGGACTGGAACGACGCTGCATTCGTACTTACTCGCGCTGAAAAATGGGCCGAAATTCAGGAAGGCAACGAATACTGCTACTTAGGTTACTACGGTGTTTGCTTCTACAGCCCCTATGTAGACACCAACGTGTGGGAAATCTACGAACTGGTTAAGGTTCAGGGCGAAGAATTGCTCTCGAACTACCTCCAACTGTATCAGGTAGACGCAACAAACTTCCCCAACGACAAGACTATCCCCGGTTACTTCCAGAAGGCTGCTTACGACAAGGCTTTGGCTGCTTACAACGCTGCCAACGAAGCTTCAACGAAAGAGGTTTCAAACGAAGAAGCTGAACGCCTCTGCAAAGAGTTGAAGGCTGCTTACGAAGAACTCTTGGCTGCTCGTATCCCCCTGAGCGAAGGTTACTACTACATCAACATGCCCAAGAGCGACCGCACCATGACCACCAATACCAAGGTGACCAATGGTAAGAGCGAAGACTTGCTGTGGATGAAGACCGGTTTCCAAATGCCTAACCCCATCGATGCTACGGCTGCTGCCTACATCTGGAAGGTTACGCCCGTAGGTAAGGACTCGTTCACGGTGCAGAACTTCTACAACAACCAGTACATCAGCAACAAGCGCAGCACGAACTACAAGGTGCCCGGCGACGATGCTGTGGCTTTCTTGGTTCAGAACGAAAGCGCCATCCTCGGTATTGCCAACAAGAGCAATAACAACAAGTCGGCATTCATCTTCTATGCCAACACCCAGGCTTGGAACACGCAGTTCCACGCTAAGCACGACAACCATGGTGTGATGTCTTGGAACGATGTAGACAATGCAAACAACCAGTTCGTGTTCAACCCCGTTCCTCAGGCCGACATCGACAAAATCAAGGCTGAAGTGGCTCAGCAGAAGCTGAACGAAGACTTGAACGCTGTTTACAGCCAGGCTCTTAGCGTTTACTGGAGCGGTATCAAGGTAACCGGTGCTCCCGCTGACGAGGTGTTCACCGACAATGGTGGTTTGGCTGTGGCCTACTTCTCTGAAAGCAAGGATGCTAATGAAGGTACACTCGAAGCTTTGGGCGACGGCAACTTCGATACTTACTTCCACTCTGACTGGCACAATGGTACGTTCGTTCCCTCTTTGAATAAGTATCACTATGTAGCCGTTGAACTCAGCGAAGCTCTGAGCAAGGGTCTTTCAGTGAAGATGGCTAAGCGTATGAACATGCAGGAATACCCCATGCAGCTCGCTATTTTCGGTGCTAACGAAATGGCCGAAACCGATGCTGACACGAAGTGGGAACTCCTTGGCTTCTCGAACGTAACTTGGGACATCACGAACCCCACTGTCAGCAACGAAGCTCAGGCTGCTCAGGCTATCGGTACTGCCGGTATCACCTTCGAAGGTAGCTACAAGTACTTCAAGTTTGCTGCTACGAAGACCGATTACCGCATTGATAACCATCAGACCAACCGCGGTTACTTCGCTTTGAGCGAACTCCAGGTTTACCCCGGTACGGAAGATGCTGAAAACTCTACCATCAAGTTCGTTTCGGCTGAAACGCGCAAGAACATGGAAACTCAGTTGACCGGTGCCAAGGCTGAACTCGATGCCAAGAAGGCTACGCAGGCTCAGATTGACAACCTCCAGGCTGCTTACGACAAGTTCGTTGAAGAACTCCCCGTTCCCTCACTCTTGACTGACGCTATCGCTGCTGCCAAGAAGGCTAAGAACGACGCTAAGAACGCCGGCTACATCGACGAAGATGGTAGCAAGGGCGTAGGTTACTACAGCATGGACACTGTTGAAGCATTCGACGCTGCCATCGAAGCTGCTGAAGCTTTCGACACGAACGGCAAAACGGCTGCTGAAATCAACGCTGAAGTGAAGAAGGTGAAGGATGCTACCGTAGCATTCCAGAATGGCTTCACGCTCCCCGAAGTTGGTAAGTACTACACGCTCCGCGGTTTCTCGAACAAGGTGAACAACTACACCAGCGACGAGTCTTGGCAGCTCACCTCGTACATGGCTCAGGTTCGCTCAACGGGCAACAGCCTCGAAGGTGGCTTGATGATGACTCGCCCCGACGGTGCTAACACGGTTGAATCGTTGAAGAACGACCAGAACGTGGTTGAAATCAACGAGGAACTCGATGCTATGCTCTCTGACACTATCGACGCTACTACGCACTTGAGCTACCTCTGGTACGTAGAAAAGGCTGAAGCCGGTAAACTCACGCTGCGCAACGTAGGTACGGGTATGTACCTTGCTCCTAAGGCAGGTGCTATCGGTCAGTCGGTTGAAGCTGCTGAAATTTCGCTCTCACTCGTTAAGCCCGGTGGCTTCGCTTTGAGCCTCGGTAAGAACGAAAATGGTGCTGAACAGTACTTGAACGCTTTGTCGAACAATGGCCTTACGACTTGGGGCGACAAGGGTGATGCTAACTCACACTGGTTCTTCAAGGGCCTCGATGCTGACGTTGCCACTTCAAGCGCTTACTGGCCTGTTGCTGCCGAGAAATATCAGATTCTGACCTTGCCGTTTGGCGTGGCTGCTCCCAGCATGGGTGCTGACTACGGTGTGGCTTACAAGGTGGTAGGTGTTACGGAAGAAAACAAGCTCGTGCTTGCTGAATACGCTGACGAAAACATCGAAGCCGGTATGCCGTTCATCTACAAGGGCGGTTTGGCTACAAACCTCGACGCTTCAATGTTCGCTGAATTCGAATATGCTGACGGCGAAATTTCTGCTATCGACAATGTGAAGTTCGCTTTCGAAGCTAAGGAAGCTAACGGCTTGGTTGGTCAGCTCTGCGGCTCGAAGAAGGTAGGTGCAGGCTATGCTTACCTCCAGAACGGCAATGCAGTGGCTACTTCGGCTGAAGGTACGAACATCGGTGCCAACAGCGGTTACATCTTTGTTCCCGATACGGCTGACAAGGTAACTGAAGATGCCGGTACTGCTACAATCGACCTCGGCAAGCTCGTTATCAACAGCATCGAACAGAACGACGTTGTTGTTCTTCCCACCACGGTTAACGTTTACAGCTTGAACGGTACGCTCCTCCGCAAGAACGTGAAGGCTACAAACGCTACGCAGGGTCTGCCCGCAGGCATCTACGTGGTAGGTAACCAGAAGGTTCTCGTGAAGTAATCTTTCTTTGATAAATCAGGTTTTCAATAACCTATAAATAATTAAGCCGCCCCACGCGCTCATGTGTGGGGCGGCTTTTTTGTGTTTAAGTGGGGATTTTTTTGAGGGGGGAGGCATTATCGGGCGAATCACATGGGTGAATTATCGGGCGAAACACACGGGCACAAATCGGGCGAAACACATGGTATATAACCGGCACTCTATATGTAATAGTCGAGTCCTTTGACGCTGCCGTTTTGCCCATTCTCAGCCCGAAAAACGCGCTTATTTCTCTGCTGGCAGTATAATTGCCCCACGCACAGCAAAAACCGCTTGAAATACGGCAATAAAAGCCCTTTTTTCCCTGCCGGAATAGCCCTTTCATGGAGAAAAATGATTAACTTTGCGGAAGCGAATTTAGGCTGCACCTCAGCATTACCCGTGCAAACGCGTTTGCCCCGGTACTGCATTCGGTTGGCACTAACTTTGCGGAAGCGAATTTAGGCTGCACCTCAGCCGAAATTCTGAGAACAACACAAACAGAGAATTATCATACGACCACAAAATGGAAGAAATAGAAAAGCAAGGCGCAACGGAATACAGTGCCAGTAACATTCAAGTGCTCGAAGGACTTGAAGCTGTGCGTAAGCGCCCCGCTATGTATATTGGCGACATCAGCGAAAAGGGTTTGCACCACTTGGTTTACGAAACCGTGGACAACTCTATCGACGAAGCCCTGGCCGGCTATTGCACCCACATTGAAGTGACCATCTGCGAAGATAACTCAATCATTGTGCAGGACAACGGACGCGGTATCCCCGTGGATATGCACCCCAAAGAAGGACGCTCTGCCCTTGAAGTGGTGATGACCGTGCTGCATGCCGGCGGTAAGTTCGACAAAGGCTCGTACAAAGTGTCGGGCGGTTTGCACGGCGTGGGTGTGAGCTGTGTGAATGCCTTGTCGACCAAAATGGTGTCGAAGGTGTTCCGCGATGGTAAAATTTACCGACAGGAATATGCCAAGGGACATCCGCAGGCTCCGGTGGAAGTGGTGGGCGAAACCGACTTGCGCGGTACGCGTCAGCACTTCTGGCCCGATCCGACCATCTTTACCACTACGACTTACAAATATGACATCCTGGCCAACCGTATGCGCGAACTGGCCTTCCTGAACGCAGGTATCACCATTACGCTGACTGACTTGCGCAAGGACGACGAGGGTAATACGCGTCAGGATGTGTTTCACTCGGACCTCGGTCTTCGCGAGTTCGTGCGCTACATTGACTCGTCGCGTACGCACTTGTTCGACGATGTGATTTACATCAACACTGAAAAGAACAACATTCCTATCGAGGTGGCTATCATGTATAACACGTCGTATAGCGAAAACCTCCACTCGTATGTGAACAACATCAACACCATCGAGGGCGGTACGCACCTGGTGGGTTTCCGCTCGGCTGTGACGCGCGTGCTGAAAAAGTATGCTGAGGAAACGGCTGCCAAGCAGCTGGAAAAGGCAAAGGTGGAAATTGCGGGTGAGGACTTCCGCGAGGGTCTGACGGCGGTGATTTCGGTGAAGGTGGCCGAACCGCAGTTCGAAGGACAAACGAAAACGAAGCTGGGCAACAGCGAGGTAGCCGGTGCGGTGAACCAGGCTGTGGGCGAGGCGCTGACTTACTACCTCGAAGAACACCCGAAGGAGGCCAAACTCGTGGTCGACAAGGTGATTCTGGCTGCTACGGCACGTGTGGCTGCCCGCAAGGCGCGCGAAAGCGTGCAGCGCAAGAGTCCGTTCTCGGGCGGTGGTCTGCCGGGTAAACTGTCGGACTGCTCATCGAAGGACCCGTCGATTTGCGAACTCTTCCTGGTCGAGGGTGACTCGGCAGGTGGTTCGGCAAAACAGGGCCGTAGCCGCGCTACGCAGGCGATTCTGCCTTTGAGAGGTAAGATTCTGAACGTGGAAAAGGCTATGTGGCACAAGGCTTTCGAAAGCGACGAGGTGAACAACATTATCCAGGCTCTGGGCATTCGCTTTGGCATGGGTGAGGATTCGAAAGAGGCTAACCTTGACAAACTGCGCTACCACAAGGTGATTATCATGGCCGATGCCGACGTCGACGGTCAGCACATTGCTACGCTGATCATGACGCTCTTCTATCGCTACATGCCGCAGATTATTCAGGATGGCTACCTGTACATTGCCATGCCGCCGCTTTACCGCTGCACCAAGGGCAAAATTCAGGAGTATTGCTACACGGACCGCGACCGACAAATATTTATGGATAAATATGGCGATGGCTCGGAGGACAGCATCAAGACGCAGCGCTACAAAGGTTTGGGCGAAATGAACCCCGAACAGCTGTGGGAAACGACGATGTGCCCCGAAACGCGTATGCTGAAGCAGGTGTCGCTTGAAAATGCAGCCGATGCTGACTATGTGTTTAGCATGCTCATGGGCGACGATGTGGGCCCGCGCCGTGAATTCATCGAAAAGAACGCTATTTACGCCAATATCGACGCGTAACAACTGAACCAAAAAACTGAACAACCGCTTGACTTGCCCGCCCATTGGTTTCGGGGTGGGGTCAGGCGGTTGTTTGTGTTTGCAACGCCACTTTGATTTTCCTTTTTTCCTCAAAAAAATAAAAATTCTTTTCTATGCACCTTACACGCCTGACTTTGCTGTGCAGCTGGCTATGCGGCCTGCTACTGACTGCACAGGAACCTGCCGACTATGTGAACCCCTTTGTCGGCACTACGAATTATGGCACTTGTAACCCCGGGGCGATGTGTCCGAGCGGCATGATGAGTGCTGTGCCGTTTAACGTGATGGGCTCGGACCTGAACACTTACGACAAGGATAAACGCTGGTGGAGTACGCCCTACGAACACACAAATTCGTACTTTACGGGCTATTCGCACGTGAACCTGAGCGGTGTGGGCTGCCCCGACCTGGGGTCGCTGCTGCTCATGCCTACGATGGCTGATACGCTGTGTGTGGACTTTCACCAGTATGGTTCGACTTACACCGACGAGGTGGCTACACCGGGCTACTATGCAAACACGCTGACCAAATATGGCATCCGCACGGAGGTGACGGCTACACCGCGCACGTCGGTGGCGCGCTTTACCTTTGGCAAGGGACGCAGCCACATTCTGCTGAACCTGGGCGAGGGGCTGACGAACGAAACGGGGGCTACGGTGCGGTTCAGCGCGCCAAACGAAATTGAAGGCAGCAAACTGCTGGGCACGTTTTGCTACGATGCGCGCCAGGCGGTGTTCCCGATTTACTTTGTGATGCGGGTGGAGCGTGCCGGCACAACTTCGGGCTACTGGAAGTATCAGCGGCCGAAAATGGGCATCGAGGCGCAGTGGGACCCGGATAATGCGCGCTACAAACTGTATACGGCCTACCGCAAGGAAATGAGCGGCGACGATATCGGGGCGTGGTTCAGCTTCGATACGCACGAGGGCGAACAGGTGGTGGTGCGAATGGGGGTGAGCTTTGTGAGCATCGAAAATGCCCGCGAGAACCTGGAGGCGGAACAGCGCGGACGTTCGTTCGACGAGCTGCGCACTGAGGCGCGGAAACGCTGGAACGATGACTTGGGACGTATCCGCGTGGAGGGCGGCAGCGAGGAGCAGCGACGGGTGTTCTACACGGCGCTTTACCACTTGCTGATTCACCCGAATGTGCTGAACGATGTGAACGGACAGTATCCGGCCATGGAGAGCAGCGAAATACGCACGACGAAGGGTAACCGCTACACGGTGTTCAGCCTGTGGGATACGTATCGCAACGTGCATCAGCTGCTGACGCTGGTGTATCCGGAACGGCAGCGCGACATGCTGAACTCGATGCTGGGCATGTACGAGGAGCATGGTTGGCTGCCGAAATGGGAGCTTTACGGGCGCGAAACGTACACGATGGAGGGCGACCCTTCGATTCCGGTGATTGTGGACTCGTGGATGAAGGGATTGCGCCACTTCGATGCGGAACTGGCTTACGAGGCTATGCGCAAGGGGGCGGTGACGCCGGGCAGTGAGAACAAACTGCGACCGGACAACGACGACTACTTGCGCCTGGGCTACATTCCGCTGCGCTCGCCTTACGATAACTCGGTGAGCCATGCCTTGGAGTATTACATTGCAGACTACGCGCTGAGCCGCATGGCGCAGGCGCTGGGAAAGACGGAGGATGCGCGGCTGTTTGCGAGCCGGGCGCAGGGTTACCGCCACTATTTCAGTCCGGAATATGGCACGTTGCGGCCGTTGCTGCCGAATGGGCAATTTTTGAGTCCGTTTAACCCGCGTCAGGGTGAGAACTTTGAGCCTTGTCCGGGCTTTCATGAGGGTTCGGCGTGGAACTACACCTTTTATGTGCCGCACGACATTCCGGGGCTGGCGCGCCTGATGGGCGGAAAGAAGGCTTTTGTTGGGAAACTGCAACGGGTGTTTGACGAGGGGCTGTACGACCCGGCCAACGAGCCTGACATTGCTTACCCTTACTTGTTCTCGTACTTCAAGGGTGAGGAGTGGCGTACGCAGCAGCTGACGCGCAGCCTCCTGGCCAAGCATTTCACGTCGAAACCTAACGGACTGCCGGGCAACGAGGATACGGGCACGATGTCGGCCTGGGCGCTGTTCTCGATGATGGGCTTTTACCCGAATTGTCCGGGCGACCCGACGTACATTCTGACGGCTCCGGTGTTCGACCGCATCGTCATCAGCCTGCAGCCCGGTTACTATGCGCGCCGCGAGCTGGTTATCGAGGCGCCGGGGGCTACGGGCTCGCAGGCCTACATACGCCGGGCCACGCTGGGGGGCAAAAAGCTGAAGGGCTATCTGCTGAACCACGACGACCTGGTGAACGGCGGCACGCTGCGCATTGAATTTGACGCCAAGGCTCAATGAAAAGCGGCTGTTTTCCTGACGATTCCGACGCAACAGGCGGATAGCTGACAGGTATGCAGCAGGGTCCGGCTTGGCTTACACTCAGAGATTTGTAAGCTAAGCCGGACTTTTTTTAGCATAAATCACAGAAAGAGGGGGAAAAGTGTTCCTTATGTATTATTTATTGGCATTATTCGCGGATTTATTTGCGACCGATATTTAAATTCCCTACATTTGTTGCAGAAAATAAACATGGGGAACGCGTTTCCCCGCAAATCCTTAATAAATATGAAGACAAAAGCATTATTACTGGGAGCACTCCTGGCAGGCAGTGCCCTGACAGCTTCAGCACAGAGTGCAGGCGAATTTCGTTTTGGTGTAACCGCTGGTATGAACGTGCCTAAGATTACGGATTTAAACGCTGACTGTCGCATTGGTTTCAATGTAGGTGTACGCGGAGAATATAATTTTACGAACAATGTGTTTGCTGACTTCGGCTTGTCGTTTACGCAGAAGGGTTGCGAATACGAGTACATGGATGACGACGTGGCTAAGGTGAAGATGACCCCCGGCTATTTGGAAATTCCCTTGAACGTGGGTTACCGCTTTAACTTGGGCAACAATGTGTCGATTTTCGGTGCTACGGGTCCTTACTTTGCCTTTGGCGTTTGCGGTAAGACGAAGGTTGAACTTTTAGGCAAGGAAGACAAAGTAGACTTTTTCGATGGTGACAACGGCGCTAACGTGTTTGATGCCGGATGGGGCGTGAAACTGGGCGTTGAAGCTAAGGGCTTCCAAATTGGTTTCGGCTATGAATATGGCTTTACCAAGGTGGTTGACGATACTTCGTGTCACAACTCTAACTTTATGGTGAACGTGGCTTACATGTTCTAAATAATTTTTCATGGTATGAACAGTGTTCTATATTCAGCTTTAATGAACACTGATTGACTCAAGAAGATAAAACTTTTCGATTTTATCAAACAGAAGCCTGTATGCAGTGAGTGCATGCAGGCTTTTTTTGTGTGGAAAGGGGTGCCCACAAAAGAAAATGTAAAAATAATTTTGAACACCTACTTAAAGTTCGCCTTTATCTTCATTTCAAGGCGGAATTAGCGTTTGCGGAACCAACTTTGGTGTTTTTCTGAACGCGCTGATTATCAGCGATTCCGAGATTTTTGAAACTAGCTCGGAACTAATTCAAACTAGCTCGGAACTAATTTCAACGAGCTCGGAACTAATTTCAACAAGCTCGGAACTAATTCGGACAATCGCGGCGTAATTTTTGACGACGGTTCATCGCGGGGTTTAAGCAACAGCGAATTGGGGGAGAAACAAACTGACTATTTAAATATAATTTCACCTACATAGCGGTGTGCTGTTTAACAAAAACAAAAAGAGGCCGCACAGCGCTCTGTGGACCTCTTTTTAGGACAAGAACATAACAATCTTCATATTCTACTTAACTCGATGCAAAGATACGGGCTTTTGAGGGGCATGCAAATACCCAAGAATGGGTAATTGAGGGGGTTGTGGGGCTTTATGGATAGGAAAAAAGAGCCTGACGCTCGTTTTTAGGGGCGTACAGGCTCTTTTATAGAGGTAGATTAGCATTCACCAGCTTCATGGCTCGTGAGGCCTGCTGTGGGCAAAATGCTACAATTTGTAACCTATAGAGATGAGACCGGAGATGTTGCGGCGGCCGGCGGTATTGAACTTGGCCAAACCGAAGTCGGCTTCGATGCCGAGGGTCATGCCCATGGGAAACTGATAGCCTACCATGGCTTGAATGCCGGCGTCGAAACGGTGTGTGCCGGGTTCGTTGAAGGTTTTCTTTTCGTAATAAAAGCGTTCGGCGCCGGGGCGTTCGGTGTCGCCCTTGGTTTTTTGCTTGCCTGTGATGCCGTAGGCCACGTAGGGGCCGGCACTGAACACGACATAGCGCGATTCGCCGGTGCGCAGGTAGTAGGAAAAGAGGAGGGGCAGCTGCAGGTAGTTCTGCGTGGCGGAACGGTTCATAATGCCCATGATGGGTTCGCCGGTTTCTTCGTCGAACAACTGGTTACCTTTTTCGTCGAACACGTAGACTGACTGGTTGGGATCTTTCCAACCTTTGCCGTAAATGGCGAGGCCGGGAGTGAAGGTCCAGTGCTGGTCGAACTCTATTTCATAACCTACACCTACCTTGAAGGCTCCAACGGCTTCGGACGTTCCGTAGTGCGAGGCTAAACCGCCGCCAAACTTGAACTGAAGGTTCTGCGCCGTGGCACAGCCTGCTGCGATGAACAGGCCGAGCATGAGGGTGATGATTCTGTTGCGCATAAATGAATGAAAATGAAGTTGCTGCTGCAAATGGGTGTTGCTGCATTAAACGGTTTCGAAACACGCGGCTGGAAGGGGCTGGCGCTTTAAATTTTATTCCAGCTTCTTAGTCCTGAAAGAACTGTCGCCAGTCGTCCTTGCGGGCTTTGCGGGGCACACCAAAGTCGTCGGCGTCCTTGGCTTTGCGTCCGCCTTTCTGGCCTTTGCGTTCGGCTTTCCATGCGGCTTTGAGGCTGCGCGAATCGGCGGCTTCGGCAAAAGTGCGTCCCTTGCGTTCGCGACGTTCGGCCTTGCGCTCGCCTTTGGCTTTGCCTTCGCCCTTGCGACGGGGGCCGTTGGGCGTTCCGTCTTCGCGGTCGGCACTGTCGACAACGACTTTGCGGTCGCCTACCTTGGCGCGCTTCATTTTGCTGATGACGAGGTCGGCATCTTCTTCGGGAACTTCGAAGAACGAGCAGTTGGTGGTGAGGTCAATACGTCCTATCTCGACCTTGGTGTCGCGTACGTAGCGATTGACAAGGTTGATGATTTCGCGTGCATAGAAATTGTCGCGTTTGCCGAGGTTGATGAACAGGCGCTTGTAGCCTTCTTCGGCCTGGTGCGAACCGCCCTTTTCGCTGCGACGCTCACGACGGGGTTTGTCGGAATCGGCTGCCGAACGGCGGTCGGTGGGCTGCTCAATCTGGGGAGCATCGGCATAGTAGCGCAGGAAGTGGCCGAACTCGCGGCTGACAATGCGCTTGATGAGGTCTTCCTTAGTGAGCCATTCGAGCTTGCGGAAAATTTCGGGCAGGAAGGGGGAAATTTCGGTTTCGTTCACTTCGATGCGCTCAAGTTCGTCCATCACCTTGTAAAGCTGCTTGGTGCAGATTTCCTGGGGCTCGGGCAGAATGCCGGCTTCGAACTTCTTGCCAATGGTTTTTTCGATGATGCGTACCTTGCCTTTTTCGCGCAGGTGGATGATGCTGATGCTGGTGCCGCGCTTACCGGCGCGTCCGGTGCGACCGGAGCGGTGGGTGTAGTTTTCGACGTCGTCGGGGAGTCCGTAGTTAATGACGTGCGTAAGGTCATCGACATCAAGACCGCGGGCAGCTACGTCGGTAGCTACGAGCAGCTGGGTGTGGTGCTGACGGAACTTTTGCATCGTGAGGTCGCGCTGGGCTTGCGAAAGGTCGCCATGAAGGGCTTCGGCATTGTAGCCGTCGCGAATGAGGAGGTCGGCAATTTCCTGGGTTTCGATACGGGTGCGGCAAAAGATGATGCCGTAAATGCGGGGGAAATAGTCGACAACGCGCTTGAGGGCGGCGTACTTGTCCTTGGCATGGACGAGGTAATAAATATGGTTGACGTTTTCGGCACCTTCGTTGCGCGAACCGACAACGATTTCTTTGTAGTCGGTGAGGTAGCTCTTGGCAATGCGTTCGATTTCCTTGCCCATGGTGGCTGAGAACAGCAGGGTGTTGCGTTCGGCGGGCACGCCGGCCAGAATTTCGTCAATGCTTTCGGTAAAGCCCATGTTGAGCATTTCGTCGGCTTCGTCGAGTACCACGTTTTCAACGGCATCGAGGTGGGCTACACCGCGGTGCATGAGGTCGATAAGGCGACCGGGGGTGGCCACAATGACTTGGGCGCCTTTGCGGAGCGAACGAATTTGGCTTTCGATGCTTGAACCGCCGTAGACGGCAAGCACGTGGAGTCCGTCGATGTAGCGCGAGTAGTCCTTGAGGTCGCCGGCTATTTGCAGACAGAGTTCGCGGGTGGGACTGAGAATTACTGCTTGTGTGGCGCGGTTGGCCGGATCGACTTTCTGCAACACGGGTAGACCGAAAGCGGCGGTTTTGCCGGTTCCGGTTTGTGCCAAAGCTATGACGTCGTTGCCCATTCCGAGCAAATAGGGAATCACTTCCTCCTGTACGGGCATCGGGTGTTCGTAGCCCATCTCGCTGATGGCGCGGCGAATGGGTTCGGCCACACCTAACTCTTCAAATGTTTTCAATGAAATTGGTTTGTTTGATAAAAAAGCTTTGTCATCGCATAGAGTTGATAATAGGGCTCTGAGGCCTTTGCTGCTTACTTACGGGATGATTTTGACAAAGCGGTGCACTATTGCGCGGCAAATTTACAAAAAAAAGCCGAGACTAACTGATAATCACGGCCGGGAGCTTTGAAAAAAGCATGCTGTTTGCTGTTTACGATTTGTTGTGGGCGGTTTTACGGTTGGCTGTTGAATGTTTTACGGTTCAGTGCTTGGCGGCTAACGCTTTGCCAGACGGTAGCGGTTGCCGGGCAGGAGTTTGACGAGGTTGAGGTCTTCGAGGTCGAACAGGAGGTCGGTGAGCTGCGACACGGAGAAATGCGTCTGAAGCGAAAGGTTGTCGACGCTGAGACTGTCGACATCGGTCAGGGCGTCGACGATGGTTTGCTGCTCGGGGGTGAGCAGGGGGAATAGTTCCATTTGCTTGTACCTGGGGGCTTCGGCAGACTGGGCTTTCCAACGGAGCAAACTGAGGATGTCGGCGGCTGAGGTGACGAGGGTGGCTTTGTTGTCGCGAATGAGCTGATTGCAGCCGGCGGAATAACGGTCGGTGATGCGTCCGGGGTAGGCCATGACTTCGCGACCGTAGCTTGCGGCAAGATTGGCGGTAATCAGGGCGCCGCCTTTGTCGGCACTTTCAATGACGAGGGTGGCTGCGGATAGTCCGGCTACAATGCGGTTGCGGCGCACAAAATTGCCTTTGTCGGGGACGGTGTGGGTGAAGTATTCGGTGAGCAGTCCGCCGTGTTGTGTCATTTGTTCGGCGGTGTCGCGATGCAGGGTGGGATAAATGCGGTCGAGGCCGTGGGCGAGTACGGCGATGGTGTCGAGGTTTCCGGCCAGGGCGGCGCGGTGGGCGTGGATGTCGACGCCATAGGCCAGGCCGCTGACAATGAGTACGTCGGGCAGCAGGCGGGCGAGGTCGGCCAGGAGGTTTTCAATGATTTCTTTGCCGTAGTCGGTGATGTGGCGGGTGCCTACGATGCTGAGTATGTGACGACGGTCGAGCGTTCCGGTGCCGCGGTAAAAAAGATTGAGCGGGGGGTCGCTGACGGTTTCGGCACGGAGCAAACGGGGATACTCGTCGCTACTGAGGGGTATGACGCGGATGTGGTGGGCGGCGCAAAAGGCCAGTTCTGCGTCGATGCGGTCGATGGGGCTGTTGAGTTCTGTGGCTTCGCGGCGCACGCGGGCCCAGAGTTCAGATGCGGGTGCTTCGTCGGCAAAGGCGGCTTCGGCGGTGCCGTAGTATTGCAGCAGGGCACGGGCCTGGGGTTGGGTGAGGCCGGGCATGCGCGACAGGAGCAGCGAGGCGCGGATTTCGTTTTCGGTGGTCATAAGGGATGGTGCGGATTCGGAGAATGGGGGAACTTAGAAGCTGGGTAAATACTTTCTTGTGATTTACAAACAGCTTCTTAAAAGGGAATAGGACTAAAAAAAGATGTCATCAAGTTCGGGACAGGCGCTCAGGCGGCCGTTGACCAGACAGACGGTGGTGACAACGGATTTATGCACCAAACGGTTGTCGGGCAGGCGGTAGAGGTCGTGATAGAACACGTATTTCAGTCCGTCTTTGCGCAGGGCTATTTTCGACACAAAGCTGTCGCCGCTTCGCAGGGGGAGCTTGAATTGCATTTCCATACGGGCCACTACGGCGTCGATGCCGCGGGCGTGGAGGTCGGCAAAACTGACGCCGCGGGAGCGCAGAAACTCATGCCGGGTGTGTTCGGTGTAGTGCTGGTAGTTGGCGTTGTTGACAATGCCTTGCAGGTCGCATTCGTAGTCGCGTACTTTAAAGGGGAGTTCAAAAATATATTCCATGGGTGTAATTACTTTTGTGGTTCGGTGGGTGTAGTTGGGGAGATGAATGGATGGTTTACCGGTTGTGCAAAACGCTTGCTTCACCGGCCGCGCAAATAGGCTGTGCCGAAGCGGCAGCGTAAGCAGTCTTTGCGGTCGCAGTAATGCTGGCGCAGACGGATAAGGGCCTGGCTGTCGGCGGCATGTTCCACGGGAATGCCGGCGCGCTCCCAGCAGCGGGTAATGTAGTTACGTTCGGGGGGCAGGGCTTCGAGCAGGGTAAAGGCGCGTTCGGCCATGTCTTCGTTCATCAGGTGTCGGCCGTAGGCAAAGAGCAGCGGTGCGGCGGTGTTGATGATGAGCAGGTTGAGCGAGGCGGTTTGCAGCGTTTTTGCGCCAAGGGTGCTTTCTTCGCCAAAGGTGTAATGTTGTTGCCAGTAGGGGGTGGCGCTGACGCGGAAAAACTGACGAAAGGATTTGACGTCGGTGCATTCAAGCAGGCGCGAAAAGTCGGTGCGGCGTTCTACATAGAGTTGCACAAGCTGCGACAGCCTGACGTGGGGAAAATTCTGGGGGCGCAAACGGCCAAACTTCCACGGATTGCCGACGAGGGGCTGCAGGCTGAACTTGTGACGCAGAAAGGCGTATTCGTTTTGCAACCGGGTAAAGTAGTCGTCGATGCGGTCGGGGGCAAGGGCTTGGGGGTCGAGCAGTCCGGCTTGTCCCATGAAGAAGGCTTCAACCTGAAAGGCATTGTCGCGGTGCTTGCCAATGGCTTGGGGGTCGATGGTCAGGGCCCATTGTTCAAAGGCTTGTGCGTTGGTTCCGAAGCCAAAGTTTCGGGCAAGGGTTATGAAGAACACGCGTTCCCAGTCGCCATCGGTGAGGCTGAGGTAACGCTGAATGCGCTGTGTTTTTTCTTCGAGTCGTTCAACGGTGAGGCGGTTCATCCAGGCATGTACATGAAGGGGCTCAAGGTGTGGAACGATGCGATAACAGGGGGGATAGGTTTCTTCGTTGGTGAGTTCGTGATAATTGTTCAAAATGTGTTCGGGCACTTTCACGCTGACCTGCGGCAATGTTTTTCCGTCGGCGGTTTGCACTTCGCGGTCTATTTGTCCGACGACGTGGAGTATCACGTTGTTGTAGGCGGCATCGGTTTCGTGGTGATGCCGGTACCAGTCGGAGGCGCGTTCGTGTATTTCGACATTGCCTGCCCATATCACTCCTTCGATGCGTAGTTTGGCGTTGAAGAAGTCGGGTCCTGATTGCTGCATATTGTGTACACCGGGGTCGATAACTTCAATAAGCTGTCCGGTTTGCGTGCAAAGTGTTTCGGGCGGATACAGGCGATGTTGCCAAACGTAATGTAGCAAATATTCCATGGTATTTGTCTTAAAGGTGATGTACTCCCCTGCCCTGCGCCGTGGTTTGTAGGAGTTGAAATTTTGCCTTGGCTTTTGCGGGCTGGGTAATCCAACAAAGGTATGACTTTTTTATGAGGTGGCAAACGGTGGGGGCTTTATTATTTGATTTATTGTTTTGAGAAAGCTCTTTTTCCTTTTACGCTATCCGGAAGTATGGTGAACTACCTCAGCATACCAAAAAAGAAAACAAGCTTTCTTTTTTGCTCTGCATTCGGTTT
>Freddie_p2__coassemble_1740_pt1 | contig 20487 bp, 10 predicted proteins | sample Freddie_p2__metabat2_low_PE_031 | metagenome-assembled genome bin Freddie_p2 | reverse complement strand
AAATGGTATTAACAAAATGTTTAAATTTTCGCCCTATAATGTCAGTTTCTTGAAATCGTCGGGAGCAGGAGTGTGTCATTTTTTTTTCGAAAATATTTGGTGTGCAGATTAAAAAGTGGCAGAAGAAAAAATATCCTGCAAAAGAGAACAGAGAACAGGAATATCCGTTATCTTTGCAAAACCGAACAACAGAATCGGACGAAGGCATATGCCGGCGAGTCTGAAGAAGACAATGTGCCCCATACGAGGGGCATATTGTCTTACCGAACAAACAGAAACGGACTCCTGCAAATCCGGCGTGTCATTGATTGATGACTACCGTATCAGGGACTAAAAAACGAAGTTGACTACTATATCAGTACAATAAATAAAGAACTGTCTACTGATAACGGTTATAAAAGAAAAAACTGTCTAGCTAAATCAGGAAAAGACACCTTTTCATCATCTCTTCTGCATATCTTCCGCGTTTGCTGAAATTAGTTCCGAGTTTGTTGAAATTAGTTCCGTGCTTGTTGAAATTAGTTCCGAGCTTGTGCAAATTAGTTCCGAGCTTGTTTCAACAAGCACGGAACCGCTGATAATCAGCGTTTTCAAAAAATCCACCACATTGGTTTACAGCCTGCCGGTTTCGCCCTTAAAGTCAGCAAAGATACCTTCCTCTTTTTTTTGATTTGTTAGGAAATTTGTTCGAACCGCTCTGCACACGGCGCAAGCGCCAAGGGCTATTTTCCCATCAGTCTGTTGCGCATCTGAAAGCAAGCCACTGTCCGGTCCGGTTCAAGTGTGATGGCAGAACAGGCATTGTCTGCTTTTCACAGGCGCATTTCTACTGAACTTGCCTAATTCAAGGTCAAGAACTATGTTTTTTAGCAGTTTTCGAAATAGTTTCAGAAAAAGAAATCAAGCACATACCGCGAAAAAATAGTATTTTTGCAAAAACTTTGTGGCAAATGAGCCGTATTTAAGGAGTCAGCAGAGAAATTTGCCCCGCCATTCCGGCGGTAAGCCCCGAATGGGCAGACGCAGCTCTGCTTTCAGGAAGTAAAATTACTAACCTCAAATCGTAAGCCGTTATGATCAACGCTCCTCTTACATTGGTAGTACTTGTGGTAGGTGCCGTAGTACTATTGTCCGTGTTCTTTCATTTTGTACCGTTCTTTCTTTGGCTCTCGGCCAAGGTGTCGGGTGTACAGATTTCGCTGATGCAGCTGTTTCTGATGCGCATTCGTAATGTGCCGCCCGGAGTCATTGTGCCCTGCCTGATTGAGGCACACAAGGCCGGACTGCAAAATATTACGCGCGACAACCTCGAAGCTCACTATATGACCGGCGGACACGTGCAACGCGTGGTGCATGCGCTGGTGTCGGCTTCGAAAGCCAACATCGACCTTTCCTTTGAAAAGGCTACGGCTATCGACCTTGCCGGACGCGATGTGTTCGAAGCTGTACAGACGAGTGTCAACCCGAAGGTTATCGACACGCCTCCTGTGGCTGCCGTGGCTAAAAACGGTATTCAGCTCATTGCCAAGGCCCGTGTGACGGTGCGCGCCAACATTCACCAACTGGTGGGTGGTGCCGGCGAAGATACCATCCTGGCCCGCGTGGGCGAGGGCATCGTGTCGAGCATCGGTTCGGCCGAAACGCACGAACAGGTGCTTGAAAATCCCGATTCTATCTCGAAACTCGTGCTTTCAAAGGGATTGGACGCAGGTACGGCTTACGAAATTCTGTCAATCGACATTGCCGACATCGACGTGGGCAAGAACATCGGTGCTACGTTGCAAATGGATCAGGCCAATGCCGACAAGAACATTGCACAGGCCAAGGCCGAGGAACGCCGCGCTATGGCGGTGGCTACCGAACAGGAAATGAAGGCCAAGGCGCAGCAGGCACGCGCCGAAGTGATTCAGGCCGAGGCCGAAGTGCCCAAGGCTTTGGCACAGGCGCTGCGCGAAGGAAACATGGGCTTCATGGATTACTACAAGCTCGAAAACCTGAAGGGCGATACGGCTATGCGTGATACCATTGCCAAAATCAACCCCAACGATGTGCTGAACGGGCTGAAAGGCTGAACGGGCTATCGCGGCAAGTCGCCGACTTGCTGACCAATAAATGAGAAACTGCTTAAATTTCGAAATGCTGATGGGTGCATTTCAGCGGAAACCGAAATTTAAAGGGTGGTTCTAAATCATATTCTGATTGTTTTAGAACCACCCTAAAATTGTTTCTTCATTTAGAATGTGATACTTCTAAAAATCTATACAACTCACAAATGAAACACATTACTTATTTATCGGCATTGGCCATGTCTATGCTGTGTGCTACACCGCTGGCTCAGGCCGATGAAGCATTTAAAGTTACTACTATCCAAAACGGGCAATTTGCACCGAACACCACCTGGTACACCTTGACCATTGGCGGTAATCGCGTGTCGAGTAACAAGGGAGCTGCCTACATCACCCTGGGCGGTGCTACCGACAAGGGACTCGAAAACCAATGGTGCGTGACGGGTAGTGCCACCGGGGGCTACAAGTTCTACAACCGACTCGACGGTGCCACAAAACCCCTTATTGCGCCTACGGAAATGAAGGGACAAAACGGTGGCGAATCGTACCCCATTCTGGGCGAACTCAAGACCGGCTACACCGACACTTGGGAAATTTCGACCAGTGCGCAAGGTGGTTACTACATCAATGAAAAGGGCCACCAGAAGAACAAGATGAACAACCGCAATGGTCGTTTGGCTTTCTGGACCGGTGGTGCCGACTTGGGTTCAAGTTTCGTGTTTAGCGCAGTCAACGCATCGTTTACCGTTGACATGACTACCGGACAGTTCACCAAATCGAATGCTGCCAAGACTTGGGCTTCGGAGTGGAAGTCGAACGCCACGAATCCGCAGCTGGTGATTTCAACACCGACCAACGATTTCGGTAAAAAGGACAACATCTTTGTGCTGGCTTCAGGACAGGACCAAAACAACACGGTGAGCATCACGGCAGGCCCCGAATACGTGGTGACGGGCTACAAGTTTACCTTTAAGAACATGGTTGCCGGTACCAAGGGCATTCAGCTCACGGCCAACGGCAAGACCTACGAGGTGACCGACAAGGAGCAGCAAATTGAAGTAACGGGACTGAAGGACATGACTACGGCCGACTTCGGCAGCAAGGGCCCGAACAAGGGTGTGTTGCTCACGAACTTCGAAGTAACCGTGGAACGCGCTTTCCGCGAACTCGAACCGCAGCAGAACCTTTTCGTCACTATGCCCGGAAAGACCCCCTACCGTATTCCGGCCATCTGCACGGCCAAGAACGGTCAGATTGTGGCTATCAGCGACTATCGTCCCTGTGGTGGCGACATCGGTTTCGGTGAAGTGGACATCAAGGCTCGTATTTCGACCGACAACGGTAAGACTTGGGGCCCCGAGTTCTTCATTGCCAATGGTTTGGGCGAAAAGCAAAACAAAGAAAAATGGAAAATCGGTTTCGGTGATGCCGCTGTGGTGGCCGATGCCGAACGCAACGAAATCCTGATTATGATGGTTTGCGGTAAAACCGTCTGCTGGAATGGCAACTATACCACCGACCCTGCTACAAGCAACCCCAACCGCGTGGCACAGGTGCGTGGTAAGTTCAACGAAACGACCCAGAAATGGGAATGGACCGAACCCAAGGAAGTAACCGAAAGCATCTATCCGCTCTTCGTCGACGAAAACGGAAAGGTAACGGTGCAGTCGCTCTTTATGGGTTCAGGCCGTATTTGCCAAAGCCGCATGGTGAAGGTGGGCGATTACTACCGCATCTATGCCGCTGTGTGGACTAAGAACCAGGGTAACCGCGTTATTTACTCTGACGACTTCGGTACGACGTGGCACATTCTCGGCACAGTGGCCGACCGTCCGGCACCGGGCGGCGATGAGCCTAAGTGCGAGGAATTGCCCGACGGAACGGTGATTTTGAGCAGCCGTATGAACGGTGGCCGCTTCTACAACTACTACACCTATACCGACGTGAAATCGGCCAAGGGTAGCTGGGGCAAGGTGGCTGCGTCGAATGCTGCCAACAAGGGTACGGCTTGCGGTAACTCAACGAATGGCGAAATCATGATTCTGCCCGTGGTACGCAACAGCGACCAGAAGGAAATGTACTTGGCTTTGCAGTCAATTCCCTTCGGCAACGGACGTAACAATGTGGGTATTTATTACAAAGAACTGGCTTCGCTCAACGACTTTGTAACCCCCGACAGCCTCGCTGCCAACTGGGACGGCAAGCATCAGTCGAGCTTCATCGGTTCGTGCTACTCGACCATGTCGATGACGGCCGACGACAAACTCGCCTTTATCTACGAAGAAGAAACCTTCGGTGCCGGCTACACGCAAGTGCTGAAACTTTACACCATCGACTACATCACCAAGGGTGCCTATACGCTCAAAAAGGACGTCGACCGCGAAGCCTACGTGGTGCGCATGATGCAGGAAAAGGTTGAAGCTAAAAAGCAGGCTGAGGCTGGTGAGGCTGTCGGTATGCTCGACGCTGCGAAACTTGAGGATTTTAAGTCTGCCCTGAACGGATTGGTTGAGGAGTATGCAAAGAATACTTCCGCTCAGGGCTATGCAGATGTCATTGCCAAACTGAATGAAGCACTGTTGGCTAACAGCATTCAAATGGAGGACGGCATGTCGTACACCTTGCTCAACAAGGGACGCCAAGGCAAGTATCTCCAGATAAATGGAGCCACAGAATACGGAAACGCCACCACGGGCAACACGGACGCACAAAAGTTTGTGTTCAGCGTGCAGCCCGACGGAAGCTGGGTTATCATCAACAAGCAAAACAACAAGATGATGAGTCCCACGCAGAAGCAGTACGCACATGTAACTCAGGTAGACAATGCCACGGAGGCCGGTAAGTTCCGTGTGAATGCCAATGCCGACGGATGGTCAACTGTTGTTTGCACGAACCCCGTGCAAGCCGACCTCAATGCCTTGCACATGGCAGGCGAAGGTCACCTCGTTGAATGGTACGCCAGCGAACCCGCTTCGCAGTGGAAAATTGTGCCTACGGGCGAAAAGGTGGAAACCGGTATCGGTTGCATTGAAACTCCTGATGCACCGAATGCCGAATTGCGTATGTACGACTTGCAAGGTCGTCGCTTGATTCAGGCCCCTGCCAAAGGCTTCTACATCACTTCTGATGGCAAGAAGCACTTGGTAAAGTAAACTGTAAATACACTTTCGTGTCTGCTCCACGCGCAGATTCAATGAGCGTGGGCGCAGTTCGCGCAAATTCCTAAAATAATTCCGGAAGAACACTGCCAGCAGTGCTTTTCCGGAATTTTTTCGGGCCGACGAGCTGTGTTTCGCGTCAGCACAGCGTTTGTTTTGCGTCAGTGCAGCAACCGCCGCTTGTGCCCGATGCTGCGGGGAAAGCCTGTGTGGCACCTCCCCGTTTCGACTAAAAAAAATAAATCAGTTATCTCATACAATGAAAGTTATCAATTTGGGCGACCGCTCATCGGTCATCAACTCGTACATGGCGCAGTTGCGCGATGTCAACATTCAGGAAAACCGCACCCTCTTCCGCCGCAACTTGGAGCGCATAGCTCGCGCCATGGCCTATGAGGTGAGCCGCACGCTGAACTACACTGAAAAAACCATTACGACCCCTCTGGGTACCAAGCAAGTGCCTACTTACGACGACCGCATTGTGGTGGGCACCGTGCTTCGCGCCGGTCTGGCCTTTCACGAAGGATTCCTCGACACCTTTGACCAAGCCGATTCGGGCTTTGTAGCCGCCTACCGCGAGGAAGGCAGCCGCGAGGAACTGAAAATTCATGTAAACTATTTGGCAGCCCCCGATATCAGCGGTTCAACCTTCTTAATGGTCGACCCCATGCTGGCCACCGGCGGTAGCCTGGAACTTTCGTACAAGGCTTTCCTCAGCCACGGCACGCCTGCCAAACTCCACATTTGCTGTGCCATTGCCGCGCAGGAGGGCATTGACCACTTGAAAAAAGTGTTCCCCGATGACGACATCACCCTTTGGGTAGCCGCCATCGACCCCGAACTCAACGACCAGGCCTACATTGTGCCCGGACTCGGCGATGCCGGCGACCTTTCTTTTGGTCCGAAACTCTAAGCTAAAAAAAGTGGCAAAAATTCAGTAATCATTCGAAGGTTTTGAGGCCGCGGCGGCCCTGTAAGGGCAATATGTCAAAATAGGGGCAACGCCCCTCGACACAACGGGCGTAAATTGGACGCATCACAGGGTTCGTAATTCCCATGTGCCTATCGTTCTACCAACGCATGTCATTCTCTGATAATCTGCCCGTGTGTGTCGAGGGGGCGTTGCCCCAATCCTCGACGTTCTGCCCTTACAGGGCGCGATGCCTTTCAAACCCAGTTCTGGGGGGACCCAGGGTGTCGTTCACTTCGTTCACTATACCCTGGGCTGAGATACCCTTGCCCTTACAGGGCGTCGCGGCTTCAAAACCATTTACTATATTGTTATTTCTGCAAGTTTTGATACATATATGAAAAAACGATGTGGCAGTGCGCTTACTTCACCTCAGTTTGCAAGGGTTGCGTTTGCAAAAACTCTACGCTGTGGCGGATGTGCGGATACATTACCTCGTCGTCGACAATGAACGGCACTACGCGGCGGTAAGCCTCGTGCAGTTGCATGATGGGTTCGGACGAACGCAGGGGAAAACGGAATTCAAGAGCTTGTGCCGCATTGAACAGTTCGATAGCCAGCACCCGTTCGGTGTTGAGCACCACCTTGTAGAGCTTGATGGCCGCATTGGCTCCCATGCTCACATGGTCCTCCTGTCCCTGGCTTGACGGAATGCTGTCGACTGAAGCCGGCGTGCAGAGGCTCTTGTTGAGGCTTACGATAGAGGCCGCGGTGTATTGCGTAATCATGAAACCACTGTTGAGGCCCGGATTAGCCACGAGGAAACTGGGTAAGTCGCGCGTGCCCGATACCAGTTTGTATATACGACGCTCCGAAATGTTGGCCAGTTCGCTGAGCGCAATGGCTAAAAAGTCCATAGGCAGGGCAATGGGCTGTCCGTGGAAGTTGCCTGCTGAAATAATCAAATCCTCGTCCGGACAAACCGTTGGGTTGTCGGTAGCCGAATTGATTTCCGTTTCGATGACGTTCCACACATAGTCAATCGTATCTTTCGATGCCCCGTGAACCTGCGGAATGCAGCGGAAAGAGTAGGGGTCCTGCACGTACGTTTTAGGTTGTTTGATTATTTCGCTGCCCTGAAGCAGTTCGCTGATGATGCGTGCCGTTTCGACCTGCCCCTTGTGCGGGCGTACCAGGTGAACCGCCGGGTTAAAGGCCATGTCAAGTCCATTGTAAGCATCGAGCGACATGGCTGCAATGCGGTCGGCCCAAGCACTCAGCCGCTTGCTGCGGAGCAAACACCACACGGCAAAGGCACTCATGTTCTGCGTGCCGTTGAGCAGTGCCAACCCCTCTTTCGAGGCCAGGTGAATGGGTTCCCAGTTCATGCGGCGCAGCATTTCAGCACCACTCACCACTTCGCCGTTCATTTCCACCTCGCCCAGTCCGACAAGGGGCAGACAAAGGTGAGCCAGCGGCACGAGGTCGCCCGAGGCACCGAGCGAGCCCTGCATATACACAATGGGGCAGATGTGATGGTTGAACAAGTCGATGAGCCGCTCCACCGTATCGAGTTTACAACCCGAAAAGCCGTAGCTCAACGATTGAATTTTAAGCAGCAGCATGAGGCGCACAATGTCGTTCGGCACACGGTCGCCCGTGCCGCAAGCGTGCGACATCATCAGGTTAATTTGCAGTTGGCTCAGTTCGTCGGGTTGCACCGACACGTTGCAGAGCGAACCGAATCCTGTGGTCACCCCATAGATGGGACGTTCGGTAGCCTCGATTTTTCGGTCAAGGTATTCGCGGCAACGCACAATGCGAGCGCGGGCATCGTCGCTCAGAGCCAGGCGGCAGTCGGCAGCCATGATTTCGCCCACGTGGTCGATAGAAAGGTGTTCGGCAGATATAAAATGCGTGTTCATGGTTGTTCAGGGTTTGTTCAGGGTTAAGGTATAACTAATTCTTAAGCATAACTAATTTTCAACATCTACTTATGAGAAAGTTAAAGGCATTGATGCTGAAAATTAGGGCAAATCGTTGAGCAGTGCCTCGTCAACGAGGTTCGGCATCGTTACTTTTAGTCCCGGTGTGCGCTGCATTTCGCGTTCAATGCTGTGCATGGCACCCACATTGCGCGCCCAGCTGCGTCGGGCAATGCCGTTGTTCACATCCCAGAAAAGCATTTCGCGCAGGCGGCGGTCGCTCTCGGCCGAACCGTCAATGACCATGCCGAAGCCACCGTTGATAACCTCGCCCCAGCCTACGCCGCCACCATTGTGAATAGACACCCAGGTGGCACCCCGGAACGAGTCGCCAATGACGTTTTGCACCGCCATGTCGGCACAGAACTGCGAGCCATCGTAGATGTTGCTCGTTTCGCGGAAAGGCGAATCGGTGCCCGACACGTCGTGGTGGTCGCGACCCAGCACCACAGGACGCGTGATGCGTCCGTCGGCAATGGCCTGGTTAAAAGCCTGCGCAATGCGCGAACGCCCCTCGGCATCGGCATACAAAATGCGCGCCTGTGAACCCACCACCAGGTGGTTCCGCCCAGCTTCGCGAATCCAGTGAATGTTGTCGGCCATTTGCGGTTTGATTTCGTCGGGAGCCGTCTGCATAATCTCCTCCAACACCTCGGCCGCGAGGCGGTCGGTCATTTCAAGGTCGGAAGCCAGGCCCGAAGTGCAAACCCAGCGGAACGGACCGAAACCGTAGTCGAAGAAGAGCGGCCCCATGATGTCCTGCACGTACGACGGGTAACGGAAACGCCCGTCGGGCAGCAGAATGTCGGCTCCGGCACGCTTTGCTTGCAGCAGGAAGGCATTGCCATAGTCGAAAAAGTACATGCCCCGTTCCGTCAGTGCATTGATGGCTGCTACCTGACGGCGCAGCGACTCCTCGACCCTCAGTTTGAAAGCCTCCGGATTGGCTGCCATGAGCTGTTTCGACTCGTCGAGCGAAAGTCCCACAGGATAATAGCCCCCTGCCCACGGATTGTGCAGCGAAGTTTGGTCGCTACCCAAGTCAACGGGTATGTCCTCCTGCGCCAAGCGTTCCCAAAGGTCGACCACATTGCCCACGTATGCCATCGACACCGTCCGCTTTTCGGCCATGGCCCGGCGCACAGCCGGAATGAGTTCGTCGAGTTCGGTGTGCAGTTCGTCCACCCAACCCTGTTCATAGCGTTTTTCGGCCGCTTTCGGGTTAATTTCAGCCACCACGCTCACCACGCCGGCAATGTTTCCCGCCTTAGGCTGTGCGCCCGACATACCGCCCAGTCCCGACGAAACAAAGAGCATGCCGCCCAGTCCCTCGCGGCCGTTGAGCCGTTTGCGCGCCGCATTCAGCACGGTAATCGTAGTGCCGTGAACAATGCCCTGCGGCCCGATATACATGTACGAACCCGCCGTCATTTGTCCGTACTGGCTCACACCCAGTGCGTTCATGCGTTCCCAGTCGTCGGGTTTGGAGTAATTCGGAATGACCATGCCGTTAGTCACCACCACGCGCGGCGCACCGGGATGCGAAGGGAAGAGTCCCAGCGGATGCCCCGAGTACATCACGAGCGTTTGTTCGTCGGTCATTTCGCTCAGATACTGCATGGTCAGCAGATACTGCGCCCAATTTTGGAAAATAGCCCCGTTGCCGCCGTACACAATGAGTTCGTGCGGATGCTGCGCCACAGCCGGGTCGAGGTTGTTCTGAATCATCAGCATAATGGCAGCCGCCTGTTCAGAGCGGTGCGGATATGCGTCGATAGGCCGTGCGTGCATGGCATAGGTGGGGCGGAAGCGATACATGTAAATGCGTCCGTAGTCGGCCAGTTCGCGCGCAAATTCAGGAGCCAGTGCCGCATGAAGTTTGGCAGGGAAATAGCGCAGTGCATTCTGCAAAGCCAGTTTCTTTTCGTTGGGCGAAAGAATTTCCTTGCGTCGCGGTGCATGGTTTATGTCAGGGTCGTAAGCCGGCATGGCAGGCAGTTCAGCAGGAATGCCTGCACGGATGGCCGCTTTAAACTGTTCGTTGGTCATGGTAAGTAAGGAATTAGATAAGGATTTTCAGAAAAAAGAAAAAGTGAGAAATGAAAAAAGGAAAAAAGCACCAGTCGGGGTTGTTCACCAATGGCAAAGCAACCCCGATGTGCTTCAGAATGAGTGATTATCGCGTAATCCGTTCGTCGACCAAAGCCAAAATTTCCGCCTCGGCCTTCTGCGCCTTTTCAATCAGTTCGTTGGCCTCGGCCACCAGTTCGTTGGCCACCGCCTCGTCCTTGAGCGAAAGCGCGTTGATTTTCACATTCATGCCAGCCCCCAGTACCGCACTGCGAGCAGCCAGCGCACCGACCCCCGCATCGCTCACACTGTTCGGGTTGCCCTCGAGCACCATGGCACGGCAAAGTTCGAACACGCCGAATGCCGTTTGCATCGTATGCAAGGGCACCTGCGCCGCAAAGAGCGTAGCCCGCTGAATAGCCTCGGAGCGCAAGCGTTTGTCCTCGTCAGTGTTTTTAGGCATACCAAAGGCCGCCATGATGCGGTTGAACGCCTCCGTATCCTCGTCGACGAGGTGCAGCAGTTCCGTTTCGAGTGCCATACCCTTTTCAGCCCATTCGCTAAATTCCGGGCAGCGGTCGTCCCACCCCGGTTTATGGCTCGAAAGGTTTGCCACCATCGTACCCAGCGCAGCCCCCAGCGCACCCATGTAGGCCGATACCGACCCACCGCCCGGTGCCGGAGATTCGCGCGCCGTTTCGTCGGCAAACCCCTTGACCGTCAGCGCCACGAGCGAGTTCTTGTCCGCCTCGTCCGCCTCGATCATGTATTCCACCACCTTGTCTTTGGCACAGAACGGTTTGAGGTCGTCGAGCCCCATCGACTTTACGGCAATGTTGATGATGTCCTGCTTCGGAATGCCCGTTGAGCGGTTCTGTTTGCGCAGGAAGTGCTTACCCGCCTCGATGAGCGTACGTTCGGGCATCAGTCCCACGATTTCCGTACCCGTCACCCGCAGACCACGTTCGTGCGCCGCGCGGCACACCTCGTCGAAGGCCACATGCAGCGGCGTGACATTGACATTCGTGATGTTCATCGACACCTGAGCAATGCCATACTCCTCGATAAACCAGCCAATGGCCTTGGTACACTTCAGTGTGCCGGGCTTCATGAGCGGATTACCCTCGGCATCGCGCACGATTTTGCCCGTAATGGGATTGCCCTCGCGCTGCGGACGTCCTTTTTCGCGCACGTCGAATGCAATGGCGTTAGCGCGTCGCGTCGAAGTAGAGTTCAGGTTGAAATTCACGGCAATCAGGAAGTCGCGCGCCCCCACAGCCGTACATCCGGTGCGCGCCACACCTTCGTCAAACGCACGAGCCCCAAAGTCAGGCTTACGTTCGTCGCAAGCCATTTTTTCAGGCAGCGCCTCGTATTCGCCAGCCCGGCATACGGCCAGGTTAGCCCGTTCGGGTTTGAGAGCCGCAGCCTCGTAGCAGTAGCACGGAATGTGAGCCTCGCGGGCAATGCGTTCTGCCAGTTTTCGTGCCAGTTCGGCACATTCCTCCAGCGTGATACCGCTCACCGGCACCAAGGGCAACACGTCGGTAGCCCCCATGCGCGGATGCGCCCCGTGGTGTTGGCGCATGTCGATGAGTTCGCCCGCGCGACACACAGCCCTGAAGGCAGCTTCGCACACGGCCTGCGGTTCGCCCACAAAGGTAACGACCGTACGGTTGGTAGCTTCGCCGGGGTCGACGTCGAGTAATTTCACGCCTTCGACAGCTTCGATTTCGTTGGTAATGAGTCGGATAATCTCCAGGTTGCGTCCTTCGCTGAAGTTAGGCACGCATTCCACTAATTGCTTTGATCTGGCCATGGCAGGTAATGAATTTAAGGTAAGTGCAGGGTTATTGTTTCCCCACAGAAAAAAGGTATTTTTCGGTTTTCAAAAAAGAATAAAGTTCTGTGCGCTAAATTACGTATAGCATCGAACATGTGCAAATAATTCTGCCTCATCTTTACAAAATTATAGTAAAGGTGCTGAGTTTTTTTAATCTCTTACAAAATGTTGAAGTTTTGTTTTGTCAAACATCGGCTTTGTTGTATTTTTGTTTGCTTGAGAATATATTGGAATACAGCTCCTATGAATGAAACCATCAGGCTTAAAGGTGCCCGGGTGAACAACCTGAAACAGATAGATTTGGAAATTCCGCGCGACAAGCTCATCGTCATTACCGGCTTGTCGGGGTCGGGTAAGTCGTCGTTGGCTTTCGACACACTTTATGCCGAAGGGCAGCGACGCTACGTTGAAAGCCTTTCGGCATACGCCCGTCAGTTCTTAGGACGAATGAACAAACCGGAGTGCGACTACATCAAAGGACTGCCACCCGCCATTGCCATTGAACAAAAAGTAACCAGCCGAAACCCACGCTCGACGGTGGGAACCTCGACCGAAATTTACGAATACCTGCGCCTGCTCTTTGCACGCGTGGGACACACCTTTTCGCCCATTAGCGGCAATGAGGTGAAATGTCACACTGTGCAGGACGTGGTGGACTGCGCACTCACTTACTCCGAGGGAACCCGCTTCACGGTGCTCGCCCCCATGCGCATACGCCCCGGACGCAGTCTGCGCGAACAACTGGAAATAGACCTGCAACAGGGACTTTCAAGACTCGACATCGACGGCGAAATGATGCGCATCGAGGATTATCTGCAAAGCCCCGCTGAGGTGCTGCAGGCCGACGAAACTGCAATTCTTGCTGCCCAAAACGCAACAGAAACAGCAGCCGGACGACGCATCTTTCTGCTCATCGACCGCTTGTCGGTAAACACTGACAAAGATACGCTGTCGCGAATGGCCGATTCGGTGCAGACCGCCTTTTTCGAAGGCAATGGCGAATGCTGCTTGCGCTTTTATCCGGCACGCATTCTGCACAATTTCAGCATCCGCTTTGAGGCCGACGGCATGACCTTCCGCGAACCCGATGACAATATGTTTTCGTTCAACTCGCCCCTCGGCGCTTGCGAACGCTGCGAAGGTTTCGGCCGCGTCATGGGCATCGACGAACACCTGGTGGTGCCCAACACGTCGATTAGCCTTTACGACGGCGCCGTGATGTGCTGGCGCGGCGAAAAAATGGGCGAATGGCTCAAAGAGTTTATCCGCCGCAACAGCGACAAGGGATTCCCCATATTCGAACCCTACTACAAACTGACGCGCAAGCAAAAGGATTGGCTCTGGCATGGCGACCAGGTCGAACAGCATTTGCCCGAAGAGGAGCAGGTGAGCATCGATGCCTTTTTCCGTATGCTCGAACGCAACCAGTATAAAATTCAGTATCGCGTCATGCTGGCCCGTTACCGCGGCAAAACGGAATGCCCCGTGTGTCACGGCTCGCGTTTGCGCCCCGAAGCCGAATACGTTAAGGTGGGCGGACGCAGCATCACCGAACTGGTGCGTATGCCGGTAAAGGAACTGCTGGCCTTTTTTACCACACTGCAACTTTCCGAGCATGATGCCGCCATAGCCAAACGCTTGCTGTCGGAAATAACGAACCGCCTGCGCTTCCTGTCGGAGGTGGGGCTTGACTATCTGACAATGGACCGCTTGTCGAACAGCCTTTCGGGTGGCGAGAGCCAGCGCATCAACCTGGCCACCTCGCTTGGTTCGGCACTGGTAGGTTCGCTCTACATTCTTGACGAACCGAGCATCGGTTTGCATCCGCGCGACACCGAACGCCTTATCCGCGTGCTCGAAGCCTTGCGCGATTTGGGCAATACGGTCATCGTGGTTGAACACGACGAGGACATCATGCGTGCAGCCGACTGGATTATCGACATAGGCCCCGAAGCCGGACGCCTGGGCGGTGAGGTGGTGTATCAGGGAAAAATGAATCCCGACGAACAGCCGCAGCTGCCCCGACGCGGCACCGAGCCCGATGCGCCCTTCGTGTCGCACACGCTCAACTATCTTTACGGCCTGGAACACATTGCCGTGCCCACCTCGCGCCGTGCCTGGAACCGCAGCATTACCGTGAAGGGCGCGCGTGCCAACAACCTCAAGGGCATCGACGTGGAATTTCCGCTCAACGTCATGACCGTGGTGACGGGAGTTAGCGGTTCGGGCAAATCGACGCTCGTGCGCGACATTTTTTACCGCGCCATGAAGCGTGCCAAGGACGAACCGGCCGATATGCCCGGTGAGTTTATGAAACTCGAAGGCGACATTGATGCCGTGAAGGGCGTAGAGTTCGTTGACCAAAACCCCATTGGCCGCTCGTCGCGTTCGAACCCCGTGACCTATATCAAGGCCTACGACGAAATACGCAAACTCATGGCCGAACAGCCTCTGGCCAAACAAATGGAATTTGGCGCAGCCTACTTCTCGTTCAATGCCGAAGGCGGACGCTGCGAGGAGTGTAAGGGCGACGGCACGGTCAAGGTCGAAATGCAGTTCATGGCCGACCTTGTGCTGGAATGCGAATCGTGCCACGGCAAACGCTTCAAACGCGAGGTGCTCGACGTGATGTATCACGGCAAAAACATTTTCGACATGCTCGAAATGACGGTTAACCAAGCCATAGAGTTCTTTGGCGAACACGGCGACCGCAAAATCGTGAACCGCCTGCGCCCCTTGCAAGACGTGGGACTGGGCTACATCAAACTCGGACAGTCGAGTTCTACGCTTTCGGGCGGCGAAAACCAGCGCGTGAAACTGGCCTACTACCTCAGTCAGGAGCGGGCGCAACCCACGCTCTTCATTTTCGACGAACCCACCACCGGCCTCCACTTCCACGACATCAACCGCCTGCTGATGGCCTTTAACGCACTGATTGAGCGCGGCCACAGCATTGTGATTATTGAACACAACGAGCAGGTGATTAAGTGCGCCGACCACCTGATAGACCTCGGTCCTGAGGGCGGACGCGAAGGCGGACAACTGGTGGCTTGCGGCACACCCGAATTTGTGGTGCAGCAAGGTCGCGGCTACACCGCACGCTACCTGAAAAAGCACCTGCACTAACCGCTACTGTCGGAACGGACAAGAACACCGACTGGCAACCGACGACGCTATTCTACTGAATAATTACTAACAACATCATACATTTTCATTTATGAATCTTAAAGGTAAAGTACACTATGTTGGTGTGAACGACCGCGTGAAACACCGTTTCGAAGGTTTATGGTTTTTGCCGCAAGGCGTATCGTACAACTCGTACCTCATCGACGATGAAAAAGGCGTGGCCTTGGTCGACACGGTCGATGTGGCTTTCTTTGCCGAGTTCTTAGACAAAATCAAGGCTGTGATTGGCGACCGCCCCATCGATTACCTCATCGTAAACCACATGGAGCCCGACCACTCGGGTGCGCTGGCGCTCATTCGCAAATACTACCCGAATATCCGCCTTATCGGCAACAAAAAGACGTTCGAAATGGTGCAAGGCTATTACGGTGCCTGCTCTGAGAACGACATTGTGGTAACCGACGGCGATTCGCTCGACCTCGGACACCACAAACTGCGCTTTTATCTCACCCCCATGCTCCACTGGCCCGAAACCATGATGACTTACTGCGAAACCGACAAGATTCTCTTCTCGGGCGATGCTTTCGGCTGTTTCGGTGCGCTCAATGGCAACATCATCGACATGCAGATGGACACCGACGACTACTGGCCCGAAATGGAGCGTTACTACGCTGCCATCCTCGGTAAATTCGGTGCCCCCGTGCAGGCCGGCCTCAAAAAGCTTGGCGGATTGGAACTGCAAATGATTTGTTCAACGCACGGCCCTGTGTGGGTAAAGGAAATTCAGCGTGCCATCGACACCTACCACCGCTTCAGCGCAGGCATCACCCAGCGCGGTTTGGTTATCTGCTACGGTTCGATGTACGGCAACACGCAGCGCGTGGCCGAAGCCATTGCCGAAGGAGCAGCCGAAGCCGGTCTGCGTCGTATTATTGTTCACAACCTCAGCGTGTCGCAGCCCTCGTTCGTGTTGGCCGACATCTTCCGCTACGGTTCGTTGGCCATTGGCGGTCCCACCTACAACGGCGGTCTCTTCCCCGTGGTTGAGGATTTGCTCAAGCGCCTCACCGGTCGTTCTGTAAGTCAGCACAAGCTCGGCTTCTTTGGCGGCTTTACGTGGAGCAGTCAGGCTGTCAAAGTTATCGACCAGTATAATGAAAAGATGAAGATGCAGCTTGTAGGCAGCCCCGTTGAATGGAAGCAGGGCGCCGGCACCGATGCCCTCGCTCAAGCCCGCGAACTCGGCCGTCTGCTCGCAGCCGAATAAATCACATCGACATCTACCGGGAAGGTGATAGATTTTTCTTAAAATCACTGCTTTCAGCTTCCCCCTTAATGCTAACCGGCATGGTTGGCCCGTGCAAACACTCCTGCACCGGCCGCCATGCCGGTTTTTTTGTGCCTGTCCGAACGCCATGCAGCGAGAACGGCAGCACAGCTATTTTATTGAAAAAAAGTAAAAATGTGGTAGATGCAGCACAGCGATTCATGCCCCTTTCTCGGCCGATTTTGTCGCAAAACGTGATGTTGTAAAAATTTATTCCGCGATTGTCGAAATTAGTTCCGAGCCAGTCGAAATTAGTTCCGAGCCAGTCGAAATTAGTTCCGAGCTAGTTTGAATTAGTTCCGAGCTAGTTTTAAGAAATTCGGAACTACTGAAAATCAGCACTTTACAAAAACGGCGAATCTTTGATTTCCGCACGCCGATTTTGTGTTGGGATGCAAGAAATGGAGCATCGGTTTGTTTACGTTTTTTAGTAAGCAGAAGGTCCTCAGCCGATGTACCGACAGCCTCGGAATGTCTGGTAAGTATCACGCGCAAGGTGGAAAACAATGGATAAAAGATGGAGAACTTATGGATAAAAGATGGAGAACAATGGATAAGTCGAAACAATGAAGAGGAGATGAGGAAATATAGGTATTTCCGAAGCCGCTAAATCCTAAGTTTAGCACGAGTTTATGCTTGTGTATGCAATAAAATAACGGGATTTAGACGTTTTTTAAAGCAAAATATTTTTTTCTTTAAAAAAAAGAATAATTTTGCTCGCACTTTCCGAAAACAATCTCAAAACCGCACTATGAAAAAAAACTATTTACTCCTTACTCTGAAAATCAGAACCATTGCTTCGCTTTGTCGGGCAATGCGCATCAGCATGCTCGTTTGGCTGCTCGTCATGGGCGGTTTGGCCGACGTGCGCGCCGACGTCATCACCGGACGCGTGGTCGACAAGGACTCGGGCGAACCCCTTGAAGAAGTCCAGATAGAACTGGGCGATATGAAAGGCACCACCTTTTACATTCACCGCTTTGCGACCGACAGCCTTGGACGCTTTACCACCTGCAATGCCGATGGTGAGTACAGCATCATCGAGTTCAACCTCCTCGGCTACCACTCGCAAAAGAAAAAACTGATGCTGCTCGGCGGCGAAAAGGATACGCTCCGGTTGGGCGACATTCGCCTGGGCCTGTCGGACATCATGCTGCGCAATGCCGAAGTCCGGGCCCGTGCGCGTACCTTTGTGGTGCGCGGCGACACGGTGGTGTTCAACCCCAAGGCCTTCCGACTGGCCGAAGGGGCACGCCTCGACGAACTCATTGCCAAACTGCCGGGCGTCACCTCAAAAGACGGCACCCTGGAGTGGATGGGAAAGCCCATACGCATACTCATGGAGGGTAAGGAACTCTTCGGCAACACGTCGCTCCTTACCCAAACACTGCCGGCCGAAGCGGTGGAACACATCAAGGCTTACGACAAAGCCGATGACATGGAAAAGCGAACGGGTAAAAAGGACGGCAACGAGGACTATGTGCTCGATCTGAAAATTAAACCGGGATTTCTGGAACGCTGGTATGGCGAGGCGGAAACGGTCTACGAAACAAAGGACAAATACAAGGTGCGCGGCGACGCTACCTACCTTTCGACACACGACCCCTTCCTGGTGTCGGCCAACGTGGGCAACAACAACAGCTTTCTACACGACCGCGGCTTCTGGGGATATACTCGCGGCGGAGGCTTGGGCAACGGCAAACAGCAGATGGGGGCCGTGGCCTACAAACACGCCTGGGAACGCAAACAGGGCGGGCGCACGCTCGACAACTTCGTGACCGTCGACGTAAACCTGCCGCACAACGATAGTTGGGACGACTCCGGATCGGCCACCGAGGTTTTCCGGCCGGGTACCGACCGCACCTTTACGCACAACCTCCGACACTCGTGGAACCACTCCTTCCGCCCCAAAGGAAACTTCCAGGCCGAACTGCGCACCGACACAATGACGCTCATCAAAATCAAGGCCGAGGGGGCTTTCGAAAAAAAACGGTATACCAAAAGCTTGCGCGAAGGGGTGTTTACGGCCAATCCTTACGACTTGTTCAAAAATCCGCTCAATGCCTTGTTCAGTCACCCCGACAGTCTGGCGCTGCTGCCCATCACCACGGTACGCACGCTCGACGATTTTGCCTCGGAAACCGATGTGTTCAACGGTAAATTTTCGGCCAGTTACAGCCGACAACTGAAACGCAAGGCTTCGATTGATTTGTCGGCAAACTACAATTATTACGAACAGCGCGAAAACTCGTTTACCGACCGCTACTTCGACTACTTCACCGACGCGCAGCCCGACGTGCGCGAACACCAGATGGGACGCAAACCCGAACACTATCACCGCTTCGACCTTTCGGCCAACTTCCGCCAATGGTGGGGCAAAAACGTGCAGTTTGCGGCTGCCTACCGCTCGAACTACCACTACGGAACCTCGACGCTCAACCTCTTCGACCTGCACCTGCTCACCGGCGGCTACGACCCCACGCGCCCCGTGCCCGAGGAATTGCTGCGCGACGTGCTCGACAAGGCAAACTCCTACCGCGACGAACAGCAAAATGCCAGCCACGAAATGAACGTGAACCTCGAAGTGAACCTGGGTAAATGGCGCATCAAACCCGCCGTTTCGGTGATTTACAACCACGAACAGAGCGACTACGACCGCGGCCGCCTCGACACCCTTGCCTCGCGTCGCTACTGGTTGGTGCATCCGAACCTGAACCTCACCTTCAAGCCTACGAAGACGGCTGTGTTCGACGCCTCGTACTCGTACAACGAATGGGAACCCTCGCTGTTGAGCACTCTGGCCTACTACGACGACAACAATCCGCTACACACGAGCGAGGGTAACCCGAACCTGCGCCGTTTGGGCACACACAACGCGTCGGTGGGTCTGCGTGCCAATTTGCCCAAGCATCAGCAGGTGGTGAAGTTGAACCTGAGCTACTACAAAAAGGTCGACCCGCTGTCGAGCCTCATTCAGTACAACACGCAAACCGGTGCCTACCACTCCCAAACCATCAACATTCGCGGCGGCGAGGGCTGGAATCTGAGCAGCAACTACACGCAGTATTTCAAGGAGGCATGGGAGTTTTCGAACGACCTGGGACTGCGTTTTGCCACCGACTACTCCTACCTGCAGCAAACCGAAAACATGCCGCGCCCCCTGCTCAACCGCCAACGGAGCTACAACCTGACGGAATCGGCCTACGTTACTTACCGCACTGATGCCTTTAACGTGACCCTGGGCGGTAACTACTCCCTGACGCGCTACGACAACAACGCCTACGAATCGGCCGTCGATCAAACCATGCGCTACAATGCCTACCTGACCGGCGAATACCGCTGGCGCAGCTTTGCCTTCAAAACCGACTTCCGCCTGCAGGGCTTTTCGGGCTACGACACGCCCGAACTCGACCGCCTCGTTCCGCTGTGGAACGTCAGCGCCGAATACAAATTCCTGCGCAACAAGGCCGTGCTGAAAGCGGGCTTCAACGACCTGCTGAACCGCGATAAAAACTACTTAGGCTACGTCGACAACTACTCGCGCAGCGAAAGCTGGTACTCAAGCCGTCATCACTATTTCTGGATGTCACTTACGTATCGCTTCGATGCCAAAAAAACGAAGTAAACAGCCGGCCTCATGGCGCAGGCAAGGTTTTCCTGTAAAAACGCAGAGCAGGTAGTCAGCCCCATAAGCCGACTACCTGCTTAACTTTTCACCCTGCATTCGGCGATTTAACCGATGGATGCCGTTTTTTTCGGACAAATAGCTTGAATAATTACTGAATAGTCGCTATTTTTGTTCGAAAAATGTATCTTAGCACCCGAATCTGTGATGAAGGGAGCGCGCAGAACAGCTGCTGTAAGTAAGGGGGTGAGCCTTGCCTAAAGTGCGTGTTCGGAACGGCGTAACTCCTTTCCTGTTTTTTTCGATACACACAATAAATAATAGCAATAGTTCGTTAAAAATTCGCCAAGCCTAAGCGGCTCTGGCAGTAAATAAAA
>Freddie_p2__coassemble_1501_pt1 | contig 28955 bp, 23 predicted proteins | sample Freddie_p2__metabat2_low_PE_031 | metagenome-assembled genome bin Freddie_p2 | reverse complement strand
TTGAGAGCAAGCTCTCGTCGCTCTGCATTCGGTTTGCACAGACATTGCATTCGCCAAGTCAGGCTTCACCTCAGCATAGCTCTTGAGAGCAAGCTCTCATCGCTCTGCATTCGGTTTGCACAGAATAAATAATTACGGCACAATGACGCAATTCAAATGTAAAAATGTTTTTGAACACCTACTTATATATTAAAGCTGTGTAGTTGTGTTTGAGTGTGAAGTGATAAGGTTGTAAGGGGATGGTTTAATTTTGTATTTTGCTCAAGATGATTGTATATTGTTCCATCTGTCGGAGTTGATACTTTTAAAGCAGATGGGTAACTATAGAAAGGTGGTAATAACAGTGAACAGATATTTTAGGCAAAGAGGGTGGTGTCGAATCTATTACATTCATGGATGATTTGTGGAATCGCTGCTTGTTGGTTTAAAGGTTAAATTCTGGATTGAGTACTTTGGACAGCAATGGTGTGTAGAGAATGTCAAGAAAAGGTGTGATTTTGCGGGTTTTGAACTCGGTAAATAGCTTAAAACCCATGATTTTGAAGAAATTAATAGAAAAAGATGTGCGGAATATTTGCCATGAATGAAAAAATTGGTACTTTTGCACGCCGATTATTATCTGACAGCACTGTCTGTCGTACCAAGGGTTAATAGTTACGTTCGTATTTATTGGCCGGAACGTGACGGTTAGGTAAGCCCTCGGAAAAAGATAAATTAGTAGTTACAATTTTTAAAACAAACAAAAGTGGATACTTTAAGTTACAAGACCATTTCTGCTAAAAAAGAGACTGTACAGAAGGATTGGGTTGTAGTAGATGCTACAGATCAGGTTCTCGGTCGTCTTTGCACCAAAGTTGCCAAACTGCTGCGCGGTAAGTATAAACCCAACTTTACTCCGCACGTAGACTGTGGTGACAATGTAATCATTATCAACGCCGACAAGATTCAGCTCACCGGTAAGAAGTGGACTGATCGCGTTTACTACACCTATACTGGTTATCCCGGTGGTCAGCGTGAGCACACTCCCGCTAGCATCATGGCTAAGCCTAACGGTGCAGACAAACTCTTCCGTCGCGTAGTTAAGGGTATGCTCCCGAAGAATAAGCTCGGTGCAAAGTTGCTTACCAACCTTTATATTTATGAAGGTGGCGAACACGCTCAAGCAGCTCAGAACCCCAAGGCAATTGATATTAACCTTCTTAAATAAGCTAAGCAGTAATGGAAATGATTAATGCATTAGGCCGTCGTAAGAGCGCCATCGCCCGTATTTATGTAACTGAAGGTACTGGCAAAATTACCATTAATAAGAGAGATCTTGCTGACTATTTTCCCTCTCCCATCCTGCAGTTTGTTGTAAAGCAGCCCCTCGCTCTTCTTGACGTGGCTGAAAAGTACGACATCAAGGTTAACCTTTGCGGTGGTGGATTTACGGGTCAGAGCCAGGCTCTTCGTTTGGCTATCGCTCGTGCTCTCGTTAAAATCAACGCTGACGACAAGAAAACTCTCCGCGCTGAAGGCTTCATGACTCGCGACCCGCGTGCCGTTGAACGTAAAAAGCCCGGTCAGCCCAAAGCACGTCGCCGCTTCCAGTTCAGCAAGCGTTAATTTTGCAGTTTGCTGCACAGGTTGCTGCTTAATTTGGCACTTGTACCGCAAACGGCAATCGCAATGTAATATTCGGCTATTGCTGCTGGATTTACGTTTAGTATCTAAACCTTCGGGACTTCTGCTGAACTACCCGAAGGCTGGTTGAAAACCGATAACGGTTAAAATCAACAACTTCAACTAACAAAGAAAGTAAACGAATTATCAAACATTCTGAAACAATGTCCAGAACAAATTTTGACACCCTTTTGGAGGCCGGTTGTCATTTCGGTCACCTGAAACGTAAGTGGAATCCCGCTATGGCTCCCTACATCTTCATGGAGCGCAATGGTATTCACATCATCGACCTTCACAAGACCGTCGCTAAGATTGACGAAGCCGCTGAGGCTTTGAAAGCAATCGCAAAACAGGGCAAGCGTGTCCTCTTCGTAGCTACTAAGAAGCAAGCAAAGCAGGTTGTAGCCGACAAGGCTGAATCTGTGAACATGCCTTACGTAACGGAGCGTTGGCCGGGCGGTATGCTCACCAACTTCCCCACCATCCGCAAGGCTGTGAAGAAAATGGCCAATATCGACAAACTCATGGCTGATGGTACTTACTCTAACCTCTCTAAGCGCGAAATCCTCCAGATTTCTCGTCAGCGTGCTAAGTTGGAGAAGAACCTCGGTTCAATCGCCGACCTTACCCGTCTGCCAGCTGCTCTTTTCGTTGTTGACGTATGCAAAGAGCACATTGCAGTGAAGGAAGCTCACCGTCTGGGTATCCCCGTGTTCGGTATCGTTGATACCAACTCTGATCCCAACGTTGTTGACTACCTCATCCCTGCCAACGATGACTCTAACAAGAGCATCGAGGTAATCCTTGACGCTCTCTGCGGTGCTATTGCCGAAGGTGTTGAGGAACGTAAGGCTGAAAAGGTTGACGCTGAAGCTGCCGGTGAAGGCGAAGCTGCTAAGGCTCCCCGTAAGCGCGCTCAAAAGGCTCGTGCTGAAAAGGAAGAAGCTCCTGTAGCTGACGCTAAGGAAGAGGCTGCTGAGTAATTATAAGCATTTCAAATTCTTAGTTTTAAGGTTAATGGTAGTAAGGTTAGTTTTTGCCGATATCGACTAAAAGGTAGCTTTACGGCATTACTCTTGAAACTAAGAATTGTTTTTTTTAATAAAAAGTTTAATTCCAAAAGTATTTCCAAAATGGGAGTAGGATTAGAAGATATCAAGAAGCTCCGCACCATGACGGGTGCTGGTTTGGGTGACTGCAAGAAGGCACTCGCTGAGTCTAACGGTAACCTCGAAGAGGCTATCGAAATCATTCGCAAAAAGGGTCAGGCTGTTGCTGCTAAGCGTTCTGACCGCGAAGCTGCTGAAGGTGCTGTGCTCGTGAAGCAGGCTGACGGCTTTGCTGCCATCATCGCCCTCAAGTGCGAAACTGACTTCGTTGCTAAGAATGCCGATTTCGTAAAATTGGCTCAGGACATCCTCGACTTGGCTGTTGCCAACAAGTGCAAATCACTCGAAGAAGTGAATGCGCTCATGCTCGGTGCCCACACTGTAGCTGAAGCTGTTACTGACCGCAGCGGTATCACCGGTGAAAAGATGGAACTCGATGGCTACTGCTTCATCGAAGGCGAAAATGTGTCTATCTATGACCACATGAACCGCCACATGCTCTGCACCATGGTACAGACTAACAAGCCTGCTGAGGAAGAAGCTCACAACGTAGCTATGCAGGTTGCTGCTATGAACCCCATTGCCTTGAACGAAGAAAGCGTTCCTCAGAATGTGAAGGACGAGGAAATGAAGGTTGCCGTTGAAAAGACGAAGGAAGAGCAGGTTGCTAAGGCTGTTGAAGCTGCTTTGAAGAAGGCTGGTTTCAACCTCTACATCGCTGAAAGCGAAGAACACCTCGAAGAAGGTATCCGCAAGGGTGAAATCACTGAGGAACAGGCTGCTGAAATCCGTCAGCTCAAGGCTACTACTGCTGAGCAGAAGGCTGCCAACCTCCCCGAGCAGATGATTCAGAACATCGCTGCCGGCCGTATGAAGAAGTTCTTCAAGGAATCTTGCCTCCTCAACCAGGAATACATCCAGGATAGCAAGGTTACGGTTGCTGAGTACCTCAAGGCTGCCGATGCTGAACTTACTGTTGTAGACTTCAAGCGTTTTACGCTCCGCGCTGAGTAATCGCTCACTACATATAAAAAAATTATGCCTCTTTGAACAGGTTCGTACTGTTCAAAGAGGCTTTTTTTAGCTGCACAAAGGAGTTGCAGCATTGAAATATGTTGGGATTTTTTCGGCGCAGTAGCAAAGAGGAGTGGGGTAGCAGCATTTCTTTCATCCTCTTATTGTTATTGCTTTTCAAACGAAACTACTTTGCAGGTGCAGACCGTTTGTTCAAAATGATGGAATGACAATTTTCGTTCGTTATATTCCTATTTTTTAAGTAAGTATTTGCTTACGTAGTTTTTGAGGATATGCATGCTCTTTGTACGGAGCAATAGGGCTATAGTGTGGCGGAATACAACATATTCGTGTTTCAGTTTGTTTGTTGCACTGTCTGCTTTGAAATGATGTGCGCATTGCAGATACAGGTCGTATCGGGGCAGTATCTTGCCAATTTCTCGGCAGTCGTTTGAAAAATCCTGTACAGCAGGTTCACCTGACATAACAAGTGCTTGTGCTTGCTGTTTGCGTATGTTTATCTGAAATTGGAAGTCTGAGAAGTCGAGGTTTACGGCAGGGTCGTATCCACCGCTTTGCGTAAACAGTGAAACGGGTATGCAGCAGCCCGAATTGACTAATGCATATTCAAAGAGAGATATTTCTCCGGCTTTTATGTCTGTGGCACCTTTGGGTGTCCATCCGCTGATATCGACGGGCGAAAAGTTTGCGCCCTGTTTCGTGATGATGGCTGGTGCTACGATGCCGGGATAATCAATATATTCAAGGTAATGTGCCAGAGTCCCTTCTGCAAAGAAGGTATCTTGGTCAAGTAACAGAACGCGTTTATATCCCTTTTCGCGGGCAATCTCAGCTCCTTGGTTGTATGCTTCGGATAAACCTCCATTGTTCGTGTTTCGCACATAAATGGCTCCTGCAGGCAATGCGGCTTCGTTTTGCTGGTAGGATGCCGGCGAATTGTCGTAGACAAGGAATTCAGCAAACTGATTAGGGCGAACAAGGCTCTGATACGAGATGGATTCGTCCAACTGCACTTTGTAGATGACGATGATGGGGAATATGGACTTCATGACTGCTTGATGAGAAACTTTTGGTCGGGCTTCCAAACAGGTTTGATGTGGAAGATGAAAATGAGAACAGCCATTTGCAGTATGTTTGATATGGCCAGGTAGAACTGGTCGTCGAAATATTGCAGGGCAATTCCGGCTGTCAGAAAGGCGTAGAGGTTGCGGGCGAGTGTGTGACCTGTGCTTCCTTTTTTGTAGATAAAGGAGATGATACCCCCTTCAATGGCTCCTAATACGGCAATTCCTTGCAGACCGAAGTCGTTGTAGTAGGGCGACATGGTGGTGAACACGTTGGTCGGAATAGGTACGGCTACGAATACGCGGCCGAGGTCGAAAAGTTGGCCGTGATATAAACCGAGTCCGCTCAAAATATTGTACACGGGGCGGAATGTTTCGTAACCCCAAATTGGCGATGAACAGGGATTCTCTAAGCCGAATGCCGGTATGGGTGAAAGCAGATACATGGCAAGAAGTTCGGCAAACGTAAAGGTGTCGTCGGTATCGCCACTGCTTGTTGCGCGCGTTTGGGTAAACAGCAGGGCTATAATGACAAAGGCAATCATTGTAATGCCAATGGTACGGAGCTTGATACGCTTATGTACGTAGCACAGATAAAGTGTGGAGAGGATACCGATGAACAGTACCAGCTTACTCATGATGATGAAGAAGAATAGCAGGTTGATTCCCAAACAGAGAAGGAAAAACCATTTGTTCCAGTGTTTTTCGGCATCGGCCGACACAATCAACAACGTGTACACCACGTGAACAAAGTACATGATGGGGCCTAACGAGAAACCGCTGTCTTTGTCAATCACCTGATCGCGCATGGTGTACATTAGGTTGTCTGTGCCGGAACTTAGTGCGAAAGAGGCTGCTTTGTACAGGGCAACTGGGGTGATGATGAGAGCCAAAATGGTGAAAAACTTCACTATCGTTTGGTTCGTTTCCCATTCGGGCGATGTGTTGGCAGGGGTCAGTCTGTATACGATATAGCCGACGATGCTGAACGATGAGCACCAAAGCAATATAGCTGGGGAAAAGTCATCACTCGTTTTGTACAGACCATGATCTAAATAGGCATAGGCCGAAACGACTGCTATCCATACCAGCAACATGATACTCCAGGGGGCGAAAACTTCGCGCACCTTGTAGTATAATACTGTCCAGCCAAGTATAAGGATGATTGGAATATAATCGAGCATAGCTATAACAATATATGCAGTGTGAAATGGCTGAATGTAATGCTTGGCAGACTGGAATTGCGTACATCTTTGGGGAGTGAATGCAGTTCAATCATCTGACGCAAAGCATTGGGTATTCAGTTTGCAAAGCCCGACTTTGATTATTCGGCAAGGGGGCTATGCTGCTTTTCTTCTTTTTTACGGTCTTTATAGTACACCCAAACAAAGCAACCAAAGGTGCTGAGGATTAAATACAGCAGCAGAATGGTGAGCTTCTTGGGGGCAATGTGTTTGTAGGGTACCATGGCAGCCTGAATGGTGGTGTAAACCGGTGTGCGTTGCATCACCTTGGCTTCAGTGGCATGGAGTTGTGCCGAAAGCTGCGAGTAGACGTTGAACTTCAGCTGCATATCATTTTCCAGATATTCTTCCTTGACCTTGTATTCGTTGAGCACGAGGTCGGTATGGGTGTCAGCAAACTGTGCATATTCCTTTTGAGCCTTCTGGTATTCTGCGTAGGCTTTGTTGTGAAGATTTTGAATATTCTTCAGTTCAACGCGCGCTTTCTTTGTACGATAGTTCGTAATGAAGGTTTGCAGACGTTCGCTGATGGAGTCAACAAGGATGGTTGCTACGAGCGGGTCCTGATCGACAACCTGAATAGAGATGACGTCTGTTTTTTTGTCTGTGCTGCAGTCTATGCAACTTTTCAAGAGTTTAAGCAGTTCGCCGTCTTCTTTTGAAAGCATGATGAGCTGCGAGCCTTGTCCGTCTTTTGAGGGATAGATGCTCTTTTCCTTTTTGGGAGGAAGGATTTTGCGCACAATCCATGCCATACCTGCATTCCACCATTCTGCTTTGCAGTGTTTGGTCAGATAGGTTTTGTAGGGCATGTCTTTGATTTTACCGTCTTTTGTGCTTACTTTGATATTCAGCACGTCGAGCATAAAGTCTGGCGATTGAAGTACGTCGGGGTAGAGTGTAGGTACGATGGCATCATCGCCGGTAAGTCCACCCATCTTAAGTCCCATCATCGAACCGATAGATCCGAGGGCACCGATGTCGGGGGTATTGCTTGCTTCGGGGGCAAGTTTTACTTCAGACATATAGGTTCGGGGTATGCTGAAGCCAATCATTAAGGCCCAGGCTGCAGTTGCAATCCATACAATGATGAATGTTTTTTTATACGACAAAAACAGTTTCCAAAAGCGGGCCAGATTTATTTCGTGTAATATTTCCATGATGTATTTTTCAGATATAGAATTTTACTGATGGGTATGTAGTGATTAGATGTCAGACTTTTTCAGCCTTTTTACGCGCTTTTTGATTTGCAGCAGTTGTCGCGTGCCTTTAAGGCGTATGGCAATCTTGGTTGACAGACTGTTTTTACTTTTTCCAGCTGAAGTTGAAACATTATTGCCTGTTCTTCTGAAGTAGCTGCAAGTTTGGTTAATGAATAGCACATTGAAATAAAATGCAGCTACATTGCCAATCCAGATGTCGTGCATCGGAATGTCGGTGGGAAAAGGTAAGGCGGCATCGCGCAAACGCTTGGTAAATGCCATACATCCTCCTAAATAACCATTTTTGATATATAAGTTGTAGTACTTGCCTTGGCGTGTTTTGTTAAGGGTAAAGAAGGAGGGGGCGTAGACGTTGAGATTCTTGTCTGTTACCTGACAGTCTGTAATGACCAGATCGTAACCTTTTTTGAGGGCTTCGATTGAGGTGGCTACTTTGTTGGGCATCCAACAATCGTCCTGATCGGACAGAAAGATGTAGTCGCCTTGGGCCAAACTCAGCGCATATTCAAAATTGGGTATGGGTGATCCCTTGCATGGGCCTTCAACCAAACGGATGCGCGAATCGTTCAGACTTTTGACTAAATCGGGCGTTCCGTCGGTAGAATGATCGTCTGAAACGATGATTTCGTCATTCGCTCTGAGTTGAGGCAAAATGCTTTTTAACTGATCAAGAATATAGTCAGCGCCATTGTAACTGGCAATACAAACAGATATCATTGTGTATGAATTTTACGTTGTAAGGTCCAAGCATAACCTGTTGTCAAAGATAGGATACTGCTTAGGTGGTGGCTGTGGACACGGGTCTGCATCCTCAGACGGTGCAGGCTTCGTGATACAATCAAGTGTTGTGCGGTGTGCCTTATTATTTACCGTTTTTATGAGGAATGAGTTTTGCGGCATATCGCACAATGTCTGACATGATGGCATCTTTCAAACAGAGCAGTGTGGCTGCATAGATAAATGTGCCGATGGCTGCGCAGGTAAAGAAAGAGATGGTCATAGAGTCAATACAGGCGTTGGTGAGGATGATGCCTCCGCCCATAAGTACTGAGGCTATGATGTAATTCAGTATCTTCAGGTCCTTGAAGCTAAATGGAACATATTTACGTCCCAATACATATTGTATGATTAAGACGCATAGTTCAGCGATGATTGTGGAATATGCTGCACCCATATACGACAGGTGCGGAATGAGTGCAAAGTTAAGCAGCATATTGATAATTGCACCCCCTAAGGTGCTGAAAATAACGAATTTGGCTTTGTTTTCGGGGTAAAATATTTGAATGCCGATTACATTTGAAAGTCCGATTAACAAAATAACCGGTGCGGTTGTGTAAACCACTTCGGCTGATGCTCCGAATGCGGAGCCACAAAACAAACGGACCAATGGGTCGGCCAATAACATCATTCCCGTAGCTGCCGGTAGGGCTGTAGCTATGACCAAGTGGATGGATTTAAGGGAAATCTGCTTGAATTCTGTCAGATTGCCTTTCTCTATCAGGTTTGAACAGCGAGGAAGGAGAACAACGCTTAACGAAGTGACAACAGTCAGTACGACGAATGTCAGTTTGTTAGCAGCCGTGTAGATACCTACTGCAGCATCGCTTTGCATGAATCCGATCATCACGATGTTCAGGTTGCCATAGATATTGGTGATGATGTATGGCAGATAAATTTGAAGAGTTGGCTTTATGTGACGGACGATGTTCATCTTTTTCCATTCCAAATCTTTCCATTTAAAGTATTTGCGAAGATGGATGAAATTGATGAAGTTGTTGCCTACAGCCAATGAAACCATGATGAGGGCATAGCTGATTAAGTCGTCGGCAGAATGGACGAATATAAACAAACTAGCGGCTACCAATACTTTAAAAACAATGGCTCGGATGGTGATGAATACAAAATCCTCGATGGCTTGGTAAAACCAGTTTACGCCAATAGCAGTGAAGAAAATAGTCAGACTGAAAATTGCGAATATGGGTAGGTTTTCCTGTATTCTGGGAACGAAACAGCCCAACAATATAGCTGCTACATAGCCGACCAGACAGAGTAACAAACTTAAAGTGGTAATTTCAAGTACGCATAAATTTCGCTTTCGAATGTCATCGCGGTAACGTGCCACTTCCTTCACTGCGTACATAGGTATGCCGAGCCCGGTAATCAATACGATGTAGTTGGATACGGAAGCCTGAAAGTTGATAATGCCTATACCTTCCAATCCCAAGATGCGAGTGGCATAAGGAAATGTCACAACCGGCATGAGAATACTTGTGAAAGTGTTGATGAGGTTGAGCAGCACATTGGTCTTTAACGATGGCATAGGCTGAGTATTTGTTAAGATGGTGTTTGAAAAATTGGAATGAGACATGTAAGGGTTCAGTCATGACCTACTTACAAGTCAATCGCTAATCAGTCTGCTCTGAATATATGCAGACCGATTAGCGATTAAAAGAGTAAGAACTTAATAGACAGCATTTATTGCCATATCATGTTCATTAAGTTGGTGAAGAAGGAGGTTATTACCTGCCAGTTCAAATTACGTGGCTGTTTTAAATTATTTCACCAGCGTTGCGATAACTGTACCCAATGTGGCAGTCATTGTACCTAATGAGAGGATTTCGCCAAATGACATGCCCTTTCGTCGTTGTTTAGACGGAACCAGAATGGTGCATCCGGGTGTAATGTCTTTGGCAGAACGAATACGAGTTACCGTTCCGTTCATATTCACTGCAAACACACGTTTGGATTTTGCGCGCTGACCATAACCACCCGCTTGCTCAATGTAATAGGAGAGCTTAGCTTTATCGCGGTAAGCTACAGTGTTAGGATACATTACCTGTCCGTTGATAGAAACCGTGTTGTTGTATTGTGGAATAACCAGTCGGTCACCATCGCGCAACACAATGTCCCATTGGTTTGAACCCGGATTTTTGAGGGCTTCTTCAAGGTTAATACCCACACGTTGAGTGTCGCCAAGATCCAGTTTGCGCATATCCACAGAGTCACCGCTGACAGCAAACTTCAGCAGCGTTTGTTGCTTCACCTTTTCAGCAGGCGTGAGGGTTCGTTCGAGGTGGGCACCTAAGGCATAAGCCTCTTTGGTAATACCACCAGCTGCTTTAACCAAATCGCTTAAACGCATACCTTTATTGGTTAATACATAGCTTCCGGCAAATGCAATTTCGCCTTCGACTTTTACATGCTGCTGCTCGATATAGCCCGGTGAACGACGAACGAAAACTTCGTCGAAAGGCTGAAGAATGAAGCCTGGAGTGCCATCAATAACAAAGCCATCCTTGAGTGAAAGGCTGAATGATTCAGCTACTTGTGAAGATGAGCGGGTGGCATCCTGGTTACGCATACGACGCGAGATGTCGACCTTTACCATAGAAGCAGCATCCTTGAGGCCACCGGCTTGCAGAATGAAGTCCTCGATAGTAGTGTTTTCGGCAAATTCGTATTCGCCGGGGTAGTTAACTTCGCCATTGATAGTCAGGATACGTTCTTCCTGCATCAATTTTTGCGAGGGAACAAAGAATACGTCTTCGTTTTTCAGCGCAATGTCTGCTACACTGTGGTTCATAATACCCGCAATGTCAACAGCAATGACTTCGAGTGTTCGGTCAGCCTTGCGTCGGTGAATGGTTCCGCGTGCAGTGAAAGCATCCTCAGTAAGTCCGCCCGCTGCCTCAATGAGTTGGCGTATGGTGGTGATATTGCCATCAACCTGGAACATTCCCGGGCGGTTTACAGCACCTTTTATTTCAACCATGTTGCGGTAGCGTTGCAGTGTACTGTCAACAGATACAGAGTCGCCATCTGCTACTTGGAAAGAATTGCGTTCAAAGTCGTCGATAGAGTAAACGGAAAGCATACCACCGGATTTTCTTATCAGGTTGATGCTACCCTGATAAGCATCGCCCGTAAAGCCACCGGCATATTTAATGAGTGTACCGATGCTCTCCTTACTTTTCATTTCGTAATACATCGGGCGTTTAACTTTACCCGTAATGTTTACCAAACAATCGTACGGACCTACTACAATGACATCGCCGGCACTGAGTCTGACGTTACCTTTCATATTGCCGTTCAGAATGTAGTCGTAGACGTCGCAGGTAGAAATCTGACGACCCTTTCTGAAGATTTTAATGTTACGCAACGTACCGATTTCATTGATACCGCCAGCCATGTACAAGGCATTGAACACTGTAGAGAAAGCTGAGAGGGTGTACGTACCCGGCACTTTAACCTCACCCATCACATCAACCGTGATAGTTTTGGTTTGTCCGACTGTCAGTTTGATTCTTGAACCGGCATAGCGGGCGCCTAATGAATTGCGTAAACGCTGATTGGCCTGCGCAACGGTTAAACCATCAACCTGTACAGGACCATAGGATTCAATATTGATGGTACCTTCAGGGCTAACCGTACTTTCAAAACGTTCTTGCGAGGCTCCCCAAATGTCAATATATACCTCATCGCCAGGGCCTAAACGATAGTCCTGCGGTGTAGCAATATTCATGTTGGGTTCGAACGAAAGTTTGCGGTTGTTGAAGATATTATGACCGAAAATTTTTATTTTCTTTTCTTTGTCTTTTTCTTTATAGAAATCATCTTCAGGAAAATCCCATTGGTCGAGCGAGTCAGGCAAAAGCTCGTCCATTTCGTCCATGTATTCGCTCTTTTCCTCGCGTTCTAATTTTTTTCTTTGTTTTTCCGACAAACTGCTTTTGTCAATTTCTTTGCGTTCTTGCTTGCGTTGGTAGCTACCTTTAAGTTCTTCTTTTTTGTCACCATTGTTTGAACGCAGGCGGTTTTTACCTTTTGAACCGCTGATGTCGCGGGCACCAATAACACTTCCGTCGTTTTGTTTTTCGTATTTCTTTTTGATGCGTCTGATTTGTTCAATCGAAACACCGCGTTCAATGAGGCTTGTCACAATTTCCTGTCGTGGCGTGCCGCGTTCCGTTTCCTTAATCATGTATTGCATCACCTGGTTGTCGGTCATGCCAGTTTGTGCCCAGACATTGAACGCACAACCCCAAATAAGGGTAAAAATCAGAAGTGTTCTTTTTATTGACATCAGTATATTGTTATATGCTATGTTTTATGGTAAAAAAATGAAAGTTCAGACAATGTTGGAGATTCTGCATGGGCTGATTGCCAAGATACCAAACATCATCTCAACTTCTTAATAAACCCACTTTGACAAGAAATATTGCATTGATTATCAACGAATTTTTGGCTTTAGGGTTAAATCCTTGCAAAAGTAATAAGTTTTTTTGGTTTTCTCGTTTTTTGCCTGTGCTTTTTGACAAGATTGTTTTAGCCAAAGAATAATGAGGAATAAAAAAGACAGCCCATGTAATTCATGAAAGATGAGAATTACATGGGCTGTGTGTAGATGCCATAGAAGCCATTTAGTTTCACGGAAAAACTGCGATAGTTCTTACTCTTTAGTCAGGGAGCTGATGTAGCTGTTCTGATAATAGTGGCTGAGGATTTGCTTGTAATCGAAGCCTTGCGAAGCCATAACGGCTGCACCTATCTGACACATGCCGACACCATGTCCCCAGCCAGCTCCCAAAAGGATGAATTTTCCAGGAATGCCAGTAGTCGGGTCTATGTCCTGTTTTTCAACGACAAAGGCAGAACTGTAGAGATGGGTTTCAGAAAGCAGACGGCGGATTTCCAATTCTTTACCTACAATCATGCGGTTGGTTGTGCCCACCACACGCAACTTGATCAGTCGGCCACTTGCTCCACGTTCAACGGGTTGCAAATCAAGAATAGCCCCAAACTTTTGTTCCGTGCGTTTTTCGATGAGCTGTAAAGCCTCATCCTGAGTGAGTTCTACGCGCCAGCGATAGTAATCGGTGGTAGTTTGGTCGTAATCGTTGAGTACTTGTGCCAGCAATTCTTTATTGTCAGTGTGGCAGTAAGCATCGGGAGTTGAGCGTATCCAGTTTTCAGCTTCTTTTTCGTTGCTGAGGTCTGGCAGGGTAGCATGGTTCCAATCGCGAATAGGTTTCAGGTATTCAAAGTCGTTATCTTCCCAGCACGAACTATATTGTTCGGTTGCTCCACCGCAACATTTTGAAAATCTGGCATCGCACAAGTTGCCGTTGTAAAGCAGCACCTTGTCTTTTGTAGCTTTTACAGCCGAACAAACTTGAGGCAAGTATGCACGGGTAATGCCTTGATAGCGCTGGCAGTGATCGTCGGCACATACATCGTAGAGCGTATGGTCAGAGCGGTCGTGCCAGCGAATGAATTCTTCGCCATGGCGAGCAAAACTGAAGAAGGAAGCAGTTGTGTTGTTGCCCTGTCTGCGTTTCAGCATTTGAGCGTATACCCAACTTCTGGAAACGACTGCATGAGTCTTAAGCAACTCAATGGAGGAAGAAGCGTTCATTTCAGACGAAATAACACTGACAAGATACTCCTCGACAGGCAATTCGTTGATAACAACCAGTTTTTCCTCGTCGACAATCAAGCGTAAATTACCCTTGAAGGTTTGTGTCTCATGTTTTTCCCAATGGAATGATATGCCGATGGTTACGTCCTCAATCGTAAAGGTCGCATCATCGTTGGTGGGTGTAAGCAGCAATTCGCTGTAAATGTTGTTGTTCCAAAGCACCCCACCATCCACACATTCCGCTTCTTGCGCCCCACAAATGGTTTCGCCTTTAGCCGTAAAGTTTCCGTTGAGTGTAAACTTTATCTTTGAAGCACGCATAATGCCAACCGTCACATTTTCGTTGACCAGTTCCGTCAGTTTGGTTTCGGTTTCATTGCGTGTAGTTGTTTTACGTTTTCCACCATGCAGTTTTTTAGCAATATTGGCAATATCTGCATCGTTCAAAGTTACTTCGCGCAATATATTTTGTGCTATTCGCGGTGTGATGCGTTCGAAGTCTTCGGCACGCGGTGTAATAATCAATCCACCCATGTCGATAGCACCAGGACTCACCAAATATTTGCTGCGTCCGCTGGCAAAATAGCAATCAGGACGGTGTTTGCGGCGCGGAAAAACCACAGTAACCAAGTAGTCTTCGGCCGTAGGTCCGCCTTCGTGTCGCCAGGAAAGCAAATTGAAGTCAGGTTCCGTACGCTTGTCTTCTATAGGCATCACACTCATCAGTTTGTTGAGCAACAGCGGATTTTTCTCGGCAGCAGGTCCTTGCACAACAAAAGCCGGACAAGCATAGTCCTTGAGTAAAAAAATACCACCGTTTTTAGGGTTATATCCCAACTCCTCTAATTCAGCCTCCTCGTCTTTGTTCGACGGATAAATGCGTTCCAGGTGATTTTCGTAAATTTTCCAATCACGCTCAATGGGAATCAAACCCTTTGAACCTGCCTGCAAATGCGCATGGTCGGGTGCAGAAGCCCCACAGCGCGCACCGTTGTAGAATACAACATAGTTGGGCAGTTGCCAGGCCAGTTTGTCGAGCAAAGAAGCAAAGCGGTTGAAATCTTGTGGCGTATGTCGGCGGGTAGGAATTGTCAGGTGGTGAGGCAAAATAGGAAATGGATTTACCAAAACCTCAATGCTTCCCATCACCGGCAAGGCACGCTGCGTGTCAGGCCGGTTATTTTCGCAGAGAAAACAAGGACGGGCTTTCAATGACTTCTTGTCGACCTTCGCACCGGTGCTCACGATGCGCGAAGGATTGTATTGTACACGCAGTTCGCCATCTTCCAGAGGCAGAACACGGGTTTGAACCTGTGAAGCCAGCGCTTCATAGCGTTCGCGTGCCTCGTCCCAGCGGGTGAGCTGCCAATCGAAGAACTTACTGATTTCTTCTTCGTTAAGCGGATGATTCCAACGTTTGACCAATGCCTGACGCGCTTGAACCTCCATGGTGCGGAGTGCATCCTTGTAAGCATTGTTTCGGTTCTGACTTTCGATGCTCAAGGCTGCGTCCGAGTTACCTTCCCACCGTCGGCAAAGGTATAGTTCGTCGTAAATACGTCCTATGCGGAAATAACGCGAAAAGCAGAGTCCCAGTGCATAATCTTCGCCATAGCTTGTGTTCGGGAAACCTATTTGTCGTAAAATGTCGGTACGGAACGCACGTGGAGCCCCCAGTCCGTTAATGCGCAGTGCATTATTTCGTCCGTTTTCGGCAGTCCATTCTGTGTGAGCAATAAGTCCGGGAGGCAAGGTGTTCAAGTCAAAGTCAACCATGCGGTAGCTACCTATCACCATAGCCGCGTGTTGCTGCTGAAAGGTCGCGACAATTCTTTCCAAAGTGTCGGGCGCAGCATATAAGTCATCCGAATCGAGTTGGATGGCAAACCTTCCGCAGTATTCCGAGCGCACAGCATAGTCCCAGCAACCGCCTATGCCCAAGTCGTGGCGAGTGGGGCATAGCACTTTGACCTGTTCGTTTTGTGCATATTGAAGCAAAGCCTCAGCGGTACCATCGGTTGAATGGTTGTCAATAACAATGACGTTAAACGTAAAATCGGCCTGCTGACTCAGCGCACTGTTTACCGCATCGCAAATAGTTCTGGCGCGGTTACGCACCGGAATAATAACGCTGGCTTCAACCGGATAAACCGTAGTATCAGCCGGCAGTTCGTTCAATTCGTCAGGTGCAAGCCAGGCTCCGATTTGTTTCAGGTGTTCGGCGCAGGCTCTTTCCATTTCCTGTTGCACCTCCTTGTTTCGCGGATTGACGTAATCAAACTGCTTTTGTCCGGAAACACGCAAGTCTGTTTCGATTTCGCTGTAAAGCGGTTCGCGTAAATGCACTATTTCCCCTTTTGAACTGATAAACAGGCGCAGGGCATAAAGTCCGGCAAAGCGATAGCGCGGACTCCGGCCGTTGTTTAGAAAATGGCGTATAGCCGAAGTTCTGATAAGTTGCAGCGAACCAAAGTCGAAGTCATCACGTAGCGATCCGGTTTGGTAATCAATTGTGGGATGCAAGCCGTTAGAGTCGTAACGGTCGGAATAAAGCATCAAGGCCGAATTTGGGTCATTGTCGGCAAAGTTGTCAGCGTGATATCCTGCTGTTTGCAGTAGACGCTCTATAGCACGATAACCCAGCTTCAGGTCGTGTGAACTAAGGTAGAAAAGCGTAAATTTAGCTTCCAGTTTGGGTGCAATCAGCCGTAGGAACTTGGTGCCATTAACATTGTCTGTTTGCAGCACGCTACACCGTTTGGCATTCTGCGTTGTCACAGCTTGTGCATCCTGGGCGGCATCAGAGTTTCCGGCAATCAGAAACAACTGATTGACGCAGTCCGTATTCAGAATGGTTTCGATGGTTTCAGCGCAATGGGCATTTTGCGGTTCGTAAACCAAAATAAAGTCTATTGTAGGTTTCATCTTGTCAGACGCTATTACATGTATTACCGGCATGAATGAGCAGTGCCGATTTCATGCAAACAAAAGTACAAATAATACATAGTATGACAAAATGTTATGTAAAAATCCCTTCATCGATTTTTGTAAAAACAAAAACTTACGCAGTTTCGGGGTGGGTGAAACAGGGAGATAAATCGCGTAATTCGCGTAATAGTGGACAAATGTCTGTAATCTGTGGGTAAAAATGGCAAATACCCTATAATAGGTATTGGTTAGGTGCAATAAAGCAAGTAATTTTGCACCTTGCATTCGGAATGCCCTTTTGCGGCTACCCCGACCAGTGTATGCTTCCTTACAAGGAATAAGTATATCATTCGTATCGAAAAATCGCATTTTTCAATAATTACTTATAAGCATTTTTTATTGGTTAGGGTTAGTGTGCGGGTATGCTGTTGCAAATAATGACAGTGATTACCTTTTAAACAATCGTATAAGCAAATGAAATTATCAGATTTACATACAGGCGAACGCGGTGTAATTGTGAAGGTGGCGGGTCATGGAGGATTTCGTAAACGTATCGTCGAGATGGGCTTTGTAAAAGGTAAGACTGTGACGGTGATATTGAATGCGCCTCTGCGCGACCCTATAGAATATGAAATAATGGGCTATAAAATTTCGCTGCGTCGCGAAGAGGCCCAGCTTGTAGAGGTTATCAGCGAGGCTGAAGCCGAAAACGATGCTCGCATTCATCCAGACGGCTCTTTGCACGCACTTCCTTCGGGAGCAGATGAAACCGAGGAAATGAAGATGCAGATAGAATGCCGGATGGAGCGGTTGGCGGCCGACAAGCGCCGTTTTATCAACGTTGCTTTGGTGGGCAATCCGAATTGCGGTAAAACCTCCTTGTTCAATGTCGCTTCGGGCGGTCATGAGCATGTAGGTAATTACAGCGGTGTAACCGTTGGAGCCAAAGAGGGATTTTTCACCCTGAAGGTAAAAGTGCCTGCTGTAGGTTCTGCAGATGTCAAGGAGACGTCATGTAAGCCAGCCGCCTGTGCCGGATGCTCTTTCGGAAGTGCCTGTTGTGGCGAAAAGCCCGCTTGTCAGCGCACCATCGAAAAAGAATATAATTTCCGCATTGTCGATTTGCCCGGAACTTATTCGCTTTCAGCCTATTCGCCCGAGGAACTTTACGTACGTCGGCATTTGATAGACGAAATGCCCGATGTGGTCATTAACGTGGTGGATGCCTCGAACATCGAACGAAATTTATACCTCACCACCCAGCTGATTGATATGCATCAGCGCATGGTAGTGGCACTGAACATGTATGATGAATTGGAAAGCAGTGGCGACAAATTGGACTATCGCCAGCTAGGCAATTTGTTAGGTGTTCCGATGGTACCCACCATTTCGCGTACCGGACATGGTGTGCGTCAACTTTTTGAAAAGGTAATAGCAGTTTACGAAAATCAAACGGATGAGGCCTTAGCTCGCCACATTCATGTAAACCACGGAACTGAACTCGAAAAAAGCATCGACCGCATTAAGTTGGTTTTTCAGAAAAATCAGTCGTTGCGCTCTAAGTATTCAACGCGTTATCTGGCACTGAAGTTTTTGGAAGGCGACGCCGAAGCACAGAAGTTGGTCGAAACCTTGCCCGAACACGATGAATTGGTAGCCGTGCGATACGAAGAAACGTTGCGGTTAAAGAATGAATTGCATGACAGTCCCGACAATGCACTCACCGATGCTAAATACGGATTTATACAAGGTGCACTGCGTGAAACTTACCACCAACAAAGCCGTCAGTCGGGGCAAAGTCTTTCAGAGCGGATAGATGCCATCGTTACAAACCGCTATTTAGGCTTTCCCATATTCTTTACCCTTCTGTTCCTGGTGTTCTATGTCACCTTCATGTTAGGAGCCTATCCTATGGATTGGATAGACTGGCTGGTCGCAAAATTTGCCGATTTTGTCAACTATCTGATGCCCGACGGGCTATTGAAAGACATGATAGTCGACGGTGCAATCAGCGGTGTAGGCTCGGTAATTGTGTTCCTGCCCAATATCTTGATACTCTATTTGTTCATATCCCTGCTCGAAGATACGGGTTACATGGCCCGAGCAGCTTTCATCATGGACAAGTTTATGCACCGCATGGGATTACATGGCAAGTCGTTCATCCCCATGGTCATGGGTTTTGGCTGTAATGTACCCGCTGTGATGGCAACCCGCACCATCGAAAATCCCAAAAGTCGCCTGATTACGATGCTGGTGTTGCCCTTCATGTCCTGTTCAGCCCGCATACCCATCTATGTTGTGCTCATTAGTGCCTTCTTTCCGCGCTACGGAGCTTGGGTCATGTTAGGCCTTTACGTTCTGGGCATTTTGGCAGCCATTATTATGGCCCGATTGTTCAGTAAATTTCTGATGCGTGGCGAAGACCTTCCGTTTGTGATGGAATTGCCTCCCTACCGCCTGCCCACAGCCAAGTCAGTGCTGCGTCATACGTGGGAAAAAGGCCGACAGTATTTGCGTAAGATGGGTGGAATCATTTTGGTATTCTCCCTTATTATATGGGCATTGAGCTATTTCCCTCGTACCGAATCATCACAGGCCCCAGCTGTGGCAGAAACTACCGTCGTGTCAACCAATCAGTCGCACGGTGCAACGGACGTGCAGCCTCAAATCGCAACGGCAGAACCTGCGCAGACCGCCGAATCCACCATGTCCTATCTTGAGCGCATCGGTCGTTTCATAGCTCCGGTGCTTTCGCCCATGGGATATGATTGGAAAATGAGTGTCGGCATTTTGTCGGGAGTTGGTGCCAAGGAACTGGTTGTAAGTACACTGGCCGTAATGTATGCCGGCGAAGAAATCGATGCTGACGATGCATCCTCCGACAGCCATTTGTTATCAGCGTTGCAAAACAATATGACACCGGCCGTAGCCCTGTCTTATCTGATATTTGTGCTGTTCTATTTCCCGTGTATTGCCACCATCATAGCCATAAAGAACGAAAGTGGCGGATGGAAATGGGCCATCTTTACAGCCGTTTATACAACGCTTTTTGCCTATTTAGTCGCATGGGTGGCATACGCCATAGCCGCATAATGTTCTGTTCGCAGCTTCGAAGGCGCGAAGTTGCTAATGTTTTAAACGACACTGCCAAACAAAGTCAAGAGCCGGCAAGCCCTTGGCTTTGTTTGGCAGTTTTTTTATGGAAAAATGCTTCGCCAAGCCTGGCGATACCTCAGTACAGAACGATTAGCTACGGCACCATAACGCTGGTTCAAATGTAAAAATGATGATGAACATCCACTTAGAATAATATAAACTAATTTTCAACATCTACTTATTATGTGCCGTCCTTCATAAAATTGTAAGAAATACTTTCCTTAAATGCGTTAAATATTGTACCTTTGCAGCAAAGAAGTGCTGTTTCTTGATGAAGTAAATCAAAACATATCCATAGTTTCGAATAATTATGCCTGATTTCGAAACCATTGGCGCAGCAATTTTTGCCCCTATTGCAACTCCTGTTAAAAGTTGCACGTCACGCTCTCAAAAGCCAGACTCATGAAACTGATTTTAATGACCACGCCGTATTTTTTCGTTGAAGAACATCAGATTCTGAACGCTTTGTTCGATGAAGGGCTTGAGATTTTGCATCTCAGAAAACCCAGTACGGAACCCGTATATTCAGAACGTCTGCTTACGCTCATTCCCGAAAGCTATCGCAAGCGTATTGTTGTTCACGATCATTTCTATTTAAAGAACGAATACAATCTTAAAGGTATTCATTTAAATCATCGTAACCCTGAGTTGCCTCAAAAGTACAAAGGGCACATTTCTTGTTCCTGTCATACGGCCGATGAAGTGATGATGCACAAAAAGGTTTGCGACTATGTGTTCTTATCACCCATTTTCGATAGTATTTCGAAAGAAAATTATTCATCCACCTTCAGTCAGGGCGATTTGCGCGAATTGGCCAGCAAAAAGGTGATAGACCGTAAGGTTATGGCTTTAGGCGGCATTGACCTCGATAACATAGCGCAGGTTAAAGACCTTGGTTTTGGTGGTGCAGTCATACTCGGCGACATTTGGAATAAATTCAGCATTCATTCCACTGCCGATTTTAAAGAATTGATTTTGCATTTCCGCAAACTCCGCAAGGCAGCCGACTGATTGCTTGTCTGAAACAATTCGCAGAGCGAAACCTGCCGGCAGATTACGGCATAAAGTTTCTGCTACGACTTTGAAACCTTTTTACACTCAATATTCACTATACAACAATGAACAATAGCTCATTTATGGTTTTCTCAGGTACAGCATCACGCTACCTCGCTGAGAAAATTTGTGAGGCACTTGACTGTCCGCTGGGCAACCTCACGGTAACAAGATTTGCTGATGGAGAGTTCGAAGTTAGCTATGAGGAAAGTATTCGTGGACGCGACGTATTTCTCGTTCAGAGCACCTTCCCCAATTCAGACAACTTGATGGAGCTCCTTTTAATGATTGATGCCGCTAAGCGTGCTTCTGCTCGTAGCATTTGTGCTGTAGTTCCCTACTTCGGTTGGGCACGTCAGGACCGTAAGAGCAAGCCGCGTGTAAGTATCGCAGCCAAGCTTGTTGCCGATTTGCTTAGTGTAGCCGGTATCGACCGTTTGATGACGATGGACCTTCACGCCGATCAGGAGCAAGGTTTCTTCAATGTTCCCGTCGATCACCTCTACGCATCAACTGTGATGCTCCCCTACATTAAGAGCCTTAACCTGCCCAACCTCTGCATTGCAAGTCCTGACGTTGGCGGTTCTAAGCGTGCTGCTTCGTATGCCAAATATCTTGACTGTCCTATGGTGCTTTGCAACAAGAGCCGTAAGAGAGCCAACGAAGTTGCCGATATGCAAATCATTGGTGATGTAAAGGGCATGGATGTTGTTTTGGTTGACGACATCGTGGATACCGCCGGTACCATCACCAAAGCAGCCGACCTCATCATGGCTAACGGTGCCAACAGCGTTCGCGCCATTGCCAGTCACTGCATCATGTCTGGTCCTGCTGATGAACGTGTTGAGGCTTCAGCCCTCAGCGAAATGGTATTCACCGACAGCATCCCCTATCGTGGTAGCTGCAAGAAGGTGAAGGAACTCACCGTAAGCGATATGCTTGCCGAAACCATTCGCCGAGTAATGGAGAACGAAAGTATCTCTTCACAATATCTTATTTAATCATACCATTGCTTCAGTCTGCGTTTGGCTGTAGCAATAGATGATAAAATGATGAAGTCCTTTAATGGAATAGGAAACTCCACGTGATATCCTCTTCTTTTAAAGGACTTTTTTGTTTTCCTGTTTAAGAAGGTTGTTATAAATAAATGTCGGTAGGAAAAACCATGCGGATTTCCTACCGACCTTTTCGTTTGTAGTATAAAAACTGTTCCGACAATTATAACCGTTCGTTAGAACAGAAAATTCCTAAAGTCATTGAATACGGCAAAGGCCATAAGCAATAATAGCAGCGTCATACCCACTGTTTGCGCCTTTTCCATAAAAGCATCGCTAGGCTGTCTGCGCGTAATAACTTCGTATAGCAAGAAGAATACATGACCACCGTCCAATGCCGGAATCGGGAGAATATTCATGAAAGCCAAAATGAGCGAGATGAAAGCAGTCAACTCCCAGAAGCGCGCCCAATCCCAAACTGTGGGGAACAAACTTCCGATAGCACCAAACGAACCTACGCTCTTGGCTCCATCAGCCGTGAACAGATATTTTAAGTCGTTGACATAGCCCGAGAGTACATTCCAACCATGCTGAATGCCAGCGGGAATTGATTCCATTACGGTGAAGTGGCGCGTCACACGCTCGTAGTCCTTGAGCATTGGTAAATGCCACTGTATCCCCAGGGTGTAGTCGCTTCCCAACTTAATGTTCACCGTGTCAACCGTATGCGAACCGGCGCGCAAGACGTAAGCCGTTGCTGACTGTAAACGTATACTGTCAGCGTGCGAGGCCGATGCAAGCACATCATTCATGCTGCCACGAATTACGTTGAACTCATTTACGGTTGATAAAGGTTTACCATTAAATCCTACGATTTTATCGCCCGCTTTGATGCCAGCCTTGTCAGCCGGGCTGCCCGGCTTCACGTTGTCGATGCGCGAAGGAACGAGTTCTTCGATAAAGCGCGGCTGGTGCTTAATCATGTCGAGCATGTTTAAATCGCCCGGCATATACAGGGTAACTTCCTTGCCCTGACGGAGCACCGTAACCTGCTTTGCTTCACTCAAATCGCGGAAAATGTTACCATCGAATTTCGTGAAGGTTTTAGTGTCTGTTTTCAAAGGAATATCGCCATCGCGGAATCCCAAATCCTGTGCTTCAGTGTTATACTTAAAGCCGTGCGTATAGTTTTTAATAGGAATATACGTTTCGCCCCAGGTAAACAGAACCGCAGCATAGATGATGAAAGCCAGTATAAAGTTAACCAGTACACCGCCAATCATGATGAACAGACGTTGCCATGCCGGTTTAGCTCTGAACTCCCATGGTTTCACGGGTTGTTTCATTTGTTCCGTGTCCATCGACTCGTCAATCATACCCGCAATCTTTACATAGCCACCCAAAGGAAGCCAGCCGATGCAATAGGTAGTTTCGCTGTTTTTGGGTTTCCATTTGATAGGCGTGAACCACGGGTCAAAGAAAAGGCAAAACTTCTCGACGCGAACCTTAAATAATTTGGCAAAAAAGAAATGTCCTCCCTCGTGAAGAAGTATCAAAAGGGCAAAACAGAGAATGAGCTGTAAAGCTCTGATCAAGAATTCTTCCACAAATGTGAATGTTAAATGTTTGAGTGATAAAATTAAAGTGTCGCTCAGCAGATTACTTAGCGTACTTTCCGGCTAAAGTCGTAGCGATGTTGCGCACCACCTTGTCTGTTTCGAATAAATCGTCGAGCGTAGGCTTAGCGATGAAGGGAGCCTGCTGCATGGCATCCTCAATAATTTGCGGAATGGCCATAAATCTAATTTGTTCCTGTCGGAATGCCAAATTGGCCACTTCGCCTGCCGCATTCAGCACACAAGGCATGTTACCCCCTTGTTCAATGGCCTCGTACGACAGTCGTAGGCACGGAAACCGCTCCTCGTCGGGTCGTTCAAAATGCAAACTGCCCAAAGAGAAAAGGTCAAGACGTTCGCTCTGCAACGGCAGTCGGTCAGGATAGCTGAAAGCATACTGAATGGGCAGACGCATATCCGGTGTGCCCAGTTGAGCCATTACTGCACCATCGGAAAACTCAACAGCCGAATGAATGACACTCTCGGGATGTACAACCACTTGAATTTGTCGTGGCTGCACACGGTAGAGCCAATGAGCTTCAATCATTTCAAAGCCCTTGTTGAGCATGGTGGCAGAATCAATCGTGATTTTAGCCCCCATCTTCCAATTAGGGTGGTCCAAAGCCTGTTCGAGCGTAACATGCTCCAAATCGCTCTTGCTGAAATTGCGGAACGGACCGCCTGAAGCAGTGAGCAGAATTTGCCTTATGTCATTGTTCGCCTCGCCGTTGATACATTGGAAAATAGCCGAATGCTCACTGTCGACAGGGAAAATAGGCACTCTGTTTTCGATGCATAATTGTCCGATGATGCTGCCAGCCACCACCAGTGTTTCCTTGTTGGCCAAAGCCAGCGCTTTGTGCGCCTTGATTGCAGCCACCGTGGGGCGCAGTCCGGCAAAGCCTACCATAGCCGTCAGCACAAGGTCCACCTCGTCGCTTTGCACCACTTGGCAAAGAGCCTCGCTGCCGGTAAACACCTTGATGGGCAAATCCTCCAAAGCTTGTTTTACCATTTCGTATTTATCCTCATTGGCAATAACCACAGCGTTGGGTAAAAATTCCCGTGCCTGCTTAATCAGTAAGTCGGCATTGTTTCCGGCTGTCAGCACATTGGCTTCGAAAAGGTCGGCATGCTGGCGTATCACGTCGAGTGCCTGTGTACCAATCGAACCTGTAGAGCCTAATATGGCAATTCTTTTCATTTTTATTGGTTTAAAAGCAGTAACTCCTCCGGAATGTCCAATTTTACGTAGCGTTCGCGTAAATCGAATCCAAGCAGAAAGTCGTTATGAAATGGAAACATAAAGTCCGAACCATCCTTTGTTTCGATGGTCAGCAGCGTGTTGGCAGACGAATCATCCACATGAACAATCGAACCAACCAGTGCGTCGTGGGCATTGTAAACAGCGAATCCGGTCAGGGCTTTGTACGACGACAAGGTTGCTCCTTCGTTTTCGTCGGCTTCGGCTGTATGTTCTTTCGGATAGTAAACAGAGTGTCCCACCAGTTTGCGTGCTTGCTCCTCGCTGTCAATTTCTTCGAATTTCAGGATAGCCGTTTCGTTGTTTTTAAAGCTGTACTCTTCCCAGAAGAAAGGCACAAGTATGCCATCCATATCCAGCACCAGATAGTCGGCACTTCCCGTGTCGAAGCAGTCGTCGGTAAACACCATTTCGACCTCGCCGCGCAAACCGCGTTGTTTCGATATGTATCCTATTTTAAATACTTCGTTGTCGCGAATCATAATAATTGTAGGTAGAAAATCAGAGCGAAGCTCCGTTTAGTTATCGATGCGGGTAATGTGCGCTCCGAGTTTATTTAAACGTTTTTCGATACATTCGTATCCCCGGTCAATCTGTTCAACGTTTTCAATGCGGCTCACACCCTCAGCACTCAAGGCAGCGATGAGCATGGCAATGCCGGCACGGATATCGGGCGAAACCATGCGTTTTCCGCGTAAGCGAATGTTGTTGTCGTGTCCCACCACTACAGCGCGGTGCGGGTCGCAAAGAATGATTTGAGCCCCCATTTCGATGAGTTTGTCGACAAAGAATAAGCGGCTTTCAAACATTTTTTGGTGGAACAGCACAGAACCTCGGGCCTGCGTGGCTACGACAATGAGCACACTCAGCAAGTCGGGGGTCAGTCCGGGCCACGGAGCATCGGCCAACGTCATGAACGAACCATCAATAAACGATTCAATCTGGTAATGTTCCTGTGCCGGAATCAGAATGTCGTCGCCCTTCACATAAAGTTTGATACCTAAGCGGCGGAAAGCCTCGGGAATGATGCCAAGCTGTTTGACGCCGGCACAGCGAATGGTCAGTCCATCGCCCACCATAGCCCCCATGCCAATGAATGAACCTATTTCAATCATGTCGGGCAGGATGCGGTGATGGTCGGCCCCATGCAGTTCGTTTACACCCACAATGGTCAGTAAATTCGAAGCAATGCCCGAAATTCTGGCTCCCATTTGGTTGAGCAAGTGACAAAGCTGCTGAATGTAGGGTTCACAGGCCGCGTTATATATTGTAGTAGTGCCTTCGGCCAGCACGGCAGCCATGATGATGTTAGCCGTTCCCGTAATCGAAGCTTCGTCCAGCAGCATATAGGTGCCTTTTAGTTTGGTAGCCTCGATGTGGTAAGTGCCGGCTTTTTCGTCGAAGAAAAAGCGTGCTCCCAGTTTTTGCAAACCATAGAAATGGGTATCCAGTCGGCGTCGTCCAATTTTGTCGCCTCCCGGCTGTGCAATGACAGCCATGCCGAATCGTGCCGTCAGCGGGCCGATTAACAGCACCGAGCCGCGCAGACGCGAGCAACGCTCTAAAAATTCGTTGCTTTGCAAATAGTTGAGGTCGATGTTTTCAGCGCAGAAACTGCAATCCCCCTCGCCGTGCCATTGCGTTTTAACTCCCATTTCTTCGAGCAGGGCAATGAGGTTGTTTACATCCAATATGTTGGGAATATTCTGAATGCGAACGCATTGGCTTGTGAGCAAAGTGGCACAAATCACTTGGAGAGCCTCGTTTTTAGCCCCTTGGGGTGTGATTTCACCTTTCAGGCGATGACCGCCTTCAATCAAAAAAGTACTCATATTTTAATTATATGCTGCTAATGGGAGAGCGTGTGATACGTTTAAAAAATACCCTTGTTCTTACGAGTTCGGAAACTGTTTTCGCCAATTTGCATGAGTTGCTGTCCGGGTTGTGAAAAGTCGGGTTCAACTTTGCCGTTGGTATAGTAAGCAATGTCGCGTGCCACTTTCGAATCTTCGATGCCATCGCCTTTCCAGTCGGCAAGGTTACGTTTCATTCTGTTGGCAAGCAGTCTGACCAGTTCCTCCTGTTCGTAGCCGTTTTCCATGTCCTTCAACTCGTTCATGGCCCGTTCAATCAGTCGGCCATAGTGGCGGAAACGAATATTTCCTTTGGGATATGATAATTTTGAAGGCGGCACTCTTTCACCATCATTTCGGTGAATTTCGAAAGGGTAGTCGATGTCGAGTTTGTAGTCAGCCATGTAGGCCAGATGATCCCAAATTTTATTTTGAAAGTCGGTCACGTCCTTCATCTTTGGGTTCAAGCCAATCATCACATTGGCTATGGCTTCGGCATACTTTTGACGTTCGTCTTTATTTTCAATCGTCACGGCATAGTCAACCATGTGCTGCACCAAGCGTCCGTATTCCGGCAGTTTCAGATGGGTACGCGTAGTGTTATAGTCAAGTTCGTTGGCAGACTGCTGCATCGACGATGTGTGTTGTTCTTTCAATTCGGCCATTTCAGTGTGATATTACAAAAGCTTTTTACTTTTTGTGGCTACAAATTCTTTCAAGTAGAAGGGTTCAAAGTAAGCCACATCCTCAAATTCCTCTTTAGCCATCGCCATTTCAGCCAATGGAATCATGTGTTTAGCCAAAGGCTTTACGTTCGGCAAAAAATGTGCATTCGGGTGGCAAATGGTTTCGGTGCATTTATCAGCCCCGTTGCCCATGAAGTAAACCGGGTGTTGGTCGAGCAGGTGATTGAACGTGTCGGGTTCAACAATAACCGCCCGGGTTGGCTCCACCTCGTTAAGGGCTCGGTCGTAAATGGCACAATACACCTCCATGCGGCGGGCATCAATCATGGGGCAGAGCAAGGCATCTTCCGGAATTTCCTCGCGGCCCAGGAGCAAGGGAACAGTCAGTAATTTCAGTGTCGAAACCGAAAGTAGCTTGGCATCACGTCCGTAAGCCAAACCTTTGGCTTCCGACACACCGATACGCAGTCCGGTGTATGAGCCCGGTCCTTTGCTCACGGCAATGGCATCAATGGGAATGGCATGGCTGTCGGCAAATGACACCGCCTCCTCAATGTAGCCCGCCAGAACCTGAGCGTGTGAAGGACCTTCTAAATCTACTTTCTGATGCAAACAAACTCCGTCTTGCGACAAGGCTACGGAACACACCTGTGTGGAGGTTTCAATATGTAAGATACACGACATAATTATCATTCATTTTAGTGCAGTTTCTTCTGGTTCAGTTGTGCGGATAACCCATTTGCAGTATTGTTTCTTCGATAACCGTTTCGTAAGTTCGGAATCTTCATTCGTTTTAGCGTGAATGTATGAGTTTATCAGACCGTTTGCTCAAAAAAACTGCATCTTTTACTTCAATATTTGATGGTGAGTGCTGTATTTCGTTACGAATCAGCGTAAAAGATTGGTTATTTTCAGCCTTACTGAAGCGTAAAGCCAATAAGCCACGTGCAAAGTTAACATAAACTGAATGCAATACAAAAGGAAAACATTGATTTCTGCGTATTTTTCGGCATGAAAGCCATATTAAGCCGTTTAAGCAGGTGTTATGCAAAGCGCAAACCCAAGTGTTGCCACGCTTGTTTTGTACTTGTTGGTTTTAACACATGTGCGAATAAATGTAAAATGAGTTAGTTGCCTGCCTCGTTGATTCCTGTCTGTAATGGGTCTTTCAGATTCCGATGTTGGCGTATTTTTGAAAGTGCTGATTCTCAATAGTTCCGCGATTGTTGAAACAAGCTCGGAACTAAATTGAACAAGCTCGGAACTAATTACAACAATCGCGGAACTAATTTCGACAATCGCGGAACTAATTACAACAATCGCGGAATAAATTTTTGCGATATGCTGCTGCGTTTCCCAACCGGCTGTAGGTAGCTGCGTGAAAGGGATGGGCATTTAATTGAATTTCACTTTTTGGAGAGGCGGTCTGTTAACATATCCCTACATACACACACCCAAAGTGCCCAGGAAGTTGAAGCGTCATGCTGCATTGCCTACATAACGAGTGCGTAACAGCTGATGATTCATACTCTACGTTTATGACATGCGAAACGGCCGAAGTCGATAAATATTTTTGACACACTTACAATAATATAAAGAATAATCCGTTATAAGCAATTAGATAAGTAGGTGCTGTCGAATGAGTTATA
>Freddie_p2__coassemble_1300_pt1 | contig 61728 bp, 52 predicted proteins | sample Freddie_p2__metabat2_low_PE_031 | metagenome-assembled genome bin Freddie_p2 | reverse complement strand
TCCTTTTCATTATCTTGCTGGATAATATCTTTCCGCCGGATATCTTGTTGTTGGGTTAAAGTGTATGCTCGTATGATATTGCTTGTTTAAAACCTTGAAGTTCCTTTTATTAAACATGGATAATATGCTGCAAAGTTACAAACTTCTTCTGACATGCTTGGGTGCTACAAATTGCTCAGCGCCATACGCTATATTGATTATCAAGTGTTTCAGGAACGGATTGTTTCGAAAAAAGACCGATTTTTCTTTTGAGCGTTAAAGTTGGGAAGGACATCGTGCATTACCCAATCAGTGAGGAAGCCTTGGAACTGATAGGCTATTCACCAGAGAAACATGACAATTTATCCGATTTGGGCACAATAATGCAGCGTGTATAAACCGATCTAATAATGCAAAGCATAAATTATTGCTTTATAAAGCTATTGCTTTCATCAAGCAAATGTTTCTCTAAGTCATAAAAGCGAAAGAATTGGTCTTGTATTTCTATTACGAATTTGCATCCATTCATATTCTTACCATTAAAATTTTCGACGCTACATATGCACATATCTCCTCCACCAGTATCCCATCCTGTTCCATGACAAATATAGAAATGGCGCATAAATGACCTTAAAAGATCAATACTTTTAATCTTTAAATCTTTGGCATAGAATTCAATTCTTTGTGGATAATCTTGGATTCTATCTTGCACGCTATATATGTAGTTGTCAATTTCTTCAACAAGTTTCTTAAATTTTGCCATTTTCTTCACATCTTGCATTTCGTATACATCGTATCGTTTTGCCCACATAGAATATGCATTATATGATACGGAGAGAGAAAAATAAGAAAGATTCCAGTTTTCATCGAAGTAAACATCAAAAAATGGTGAACAGAGACCATTGATATGGTTCAACATGACAGCGTAGTCTGTTCTACTACATTGCATATCTTCTCTAAATCCAAACTTTTCTATTTCCACTTTTTTGTTAAAAGGAGCAGTTATGTTATGATTTAAAAGATGTAGGGTGATTTCATCGTTTATAATATCCCAATTCTTATCTAAATAGCCTTTGATTTCTTCTGTTTTCTTAAAGACATAACATTTCTTATACACATCGTCATATATCTTATTTAATTGTTCGTGTCTGTCATATTGACTTGAAACAATTGAATCGGTTATCTTTTCGTCAATATCTGAACATATAATATAAGACATATCTTCTTTCTCTTCACAATATTGTATATAACAGATTGAACAAAAATGTAGTCGTTCGTTTACACAAGAGGGCATTTCGATATTCTCAAAAGGCTCTGTAATATCACGTTGTCTAATGTAAAGTCGTTCGCCACCTTCCTTGTTTGCACGTTTGCAAAGAGTTGCTAATATTATATGGGCATTCTTGATAAAAACAGAACAATCCCTTTTGTTACTATGCAAAGATGCGGGATGTGTATTATTGTTGTTTGTTGGGATATTGGAAGAAACGACATGATTGGCGGTAATCTTTCCTGTAACTTTTGCTTCTTTATGTCCGTATCCTCCAGGTTTTTGAACATTGAGTATTTTCTTTCCTAATTTTGCATATTCTATTGTGTAATAATATTCTAGCTCATCTGCTTCTTCTATGCTCGTATAGTCATGTAACATTGTAAATTTGGGAGTAAAGCCAGTATGACGCTTATGCTGAAAGACCTCTGAATGACGGTCATTGAAAAGATGGTCGCCAATTCGTCTGTCATAATCATTGGCTGTGCCTACATAGCAATATCCGTCCTGTTCAAACATTGCCAAATACACACAACGAATTTCGTTTCCATTATCATCAAAATGTTTAGCCATAAACAGTATTTTATCATCAACTTTTTATAATCCAGAGTTAAAATCCAATGAGATAATTTTAGTCTTTCTTTCACTTGGATTCAATTCGCCTACATATATTGTTAGTATTTCTAAATTATAGGGTTTATTAAGCCATGTAAATTCATAGTCTTGTGTTGTGAAAATACACAAAACTCCGATGTGAGAATTAAGTTTGCTCGCATAATCTCTCAATTGTGAAGTGTATGCCTTTAAGTTTTTATTAGAAGCCTTTATAATGGCCGTACCTATACAATAGGTAGCGGAGTTGCTATCAGTAGCATTTTGACGCATGGGAAGGTTACAAAAAAACAAGCTCAGAACAAATAATGCTCAAAGCTTGTTTCACAAAGTTGTCTAAATGAAAAGAGCCGAAAGCCGGACTCGAACCGGCGACCTATTCATTACGAATGAATTGCTCTACCAACTGAGCTATTTCGGCAACCTTATTTATTAGGTTTGCGCCTCATTTCTGATTTGCGAGTGCAAAGGTATGCTCTTTTTTCTAATCCTCCAAATTTTTCAGCAGATTTTTTTAAAAAAAATGCATTTTTCGGTTATTTCTCGCAGAAAGCTGTGGTTTGATGCCGATTTAGCGAATGTTAGTCAACTTGTGTGTTTGAAGTGACAGACGCCATTCGGGGTGTTGCATACAGTAGTCGATGGTTTCGGCAAGGATTTGTCGGTTCTTTTCTGCATTCCCTGTGTCGCATGGTTGCAGAAAACGATGTGACACTTCGATTTGCGGATAGCTGGGGAGTGGTCGGCCATCGTAAACCAACTTGATTTCGTGGCATCGGGAAAGGACTATTTTTGCACCATGTGCTACATAGGCATCCTTGGGCGAAAGCGTAATCCAGTCGATGTTGTGGGGTAGGGGATGCGTACCATTGGTTTCAATGGCAACGAACTTGCCTGCTGCATGTAGTTTGTCGACAAGCGATGCTGTGAGCTGTAAGGACGGTTCGCCGCCCGTGATTACCACATGTCGGCCCGCATAATTGGCTGCTTGCTGCACAATTTCATCTTCGCTCATATCAGTAAATGATTGGTGCGTTGTGTCGCAAAAATCGCATTGCAGATTGCAGCCTGAGAAACGGATGAAAACAGCAGGTGTTCCGGTGAAGAAGCCTTCGCCTTGAAGTGAATAGAATATTTCGTTGATTCGCATGATGTCTGTTGCAGTGAAATGGTTGGGCTTAGGGTGAAAAGACCAAATGTTGTGCGAAGTCTTATAGGTACAGTCTTGTGAAGGCAAGCCGTGGACGGGTAAGTTTGAAGGGCGTTTTTAATTAAAACGGATTGGATAGGTTTTCAAATCCCGGTTTGACGTAACAAGCCTGATTGCCTTCAGATTCCTGAAAGATTACTTTGTAGCAATGCGGAATTTGTTGGGCAATCCAAAACGCCAGATTTTCGGCTGTGGGGTTAAAGTTGATCAAGTCGTTGATGTACTGGTGATCTAACTTTTCGGTAATGGCCTGTTTGATGTGTGTGAAGTCAACCACCATGCCGTTTTCGTCCAATTCTTCGCTGCAACAAAAAATGGTGACAATGCCATTATGTCCGTGAAGTTGTCGGCATTTACTTTCGTAGTTAAGCGTCAGTTTGTGAGCAAAGGCAATTTCCAGCCTTTTCGATACATAATACATAATAGTAAGTAAAGTTTTTTAGACTGCGAAGTTACAGTATTTTTATGAGAAGTAGGGGTGAGAAAAAACAGACAAAATAAAAGAAATAGCTATAAAAGGTAAAAAACGGGCAGATAGTTGCGAAATTCTTTTGAAAATTCGTAACTTTGCTCGGGTAAAGAGTATAGAAGTCGTCTAAACTTTTCTGACGAAGATTTGAATTGGAGATTTATCTCTTCTAAATTCAATCTTCACCTTTCTTTTTGGCCGTTTTTTGACCTTTTATCAGTCGTGTAGCTCGCTACACTCCTTCTTCAAGGCCCAAAAACGCCTCAAAAATTAAGGCAAATCTTGAATTTCATAAAAGTTCAGACGACTTCATAATATAAAAACCAACCCCTTCGTCTTTTACATCATGGAATTGGATATCCTTACGGCAGTATCGCCTATCGACGGACGTTATCGTTCAAAAACAGAGTCATTGGCTCCTTACTTTTCAGAGTATGCGCTGATGAAGTATCGTGTGCGCGTTGAAATTGAGTATTTCATTACGCTGTGCGAACTCCCCTTGCCTCAGTTGGCTGATTTTCCTCAGTCGCTGTTTGCCACACTGCGTGGTTTTTACGAGAATTTTTCGGAAGAAGATGGCGCTCGTGTCAAGGCTATTGAAAGCGTGACAAACCACGATGTAAAGGCCATTGAGTACTTTATTAAAGAACAGTTCGACAAGGTGGGCGGACTCGACAAATATAAAGAGTTCATTCATTTTGGCTTGACTTCGCAAGATATTAACAATACCTCGTTCCCCTTGATGCTGAAGGAGGCTGTGGAGCAAACTTACCTGCCTTTGCTTCAGGAACTCATCGATCAGCTGAATGCTTACGCTGAGGAGTGGAAGGATATCCCGATGTTGGCTAAAACGCACGGACAGCCTGCTTCGCCCACTCGCTTGGGTAAGGAAGTTAAGGTGTTTGCTTACCGCTTGGAACGTCAGTTGGCTCTCTTGAAACAATGCCCCATGACGGCTAAGTTTGGCGGCGCAACGGGTAACTTCAATGCACATCATGTGGCTTATCCGGCTTACGATTGGCGTGCTTTCGGTGCCAAGTTCGTGAGCGAGAAACTCGGCTTGGAACGTGAGGAATATACCACGCAGATTAGCAACTACGACAATATGGCTGCCTTGTTCGATGCCATGAAGCGCATTCATACGGTGGTTATCGATATGGACCGCGACTTCTGGCAGTATGTGTCGATGGAGTACTTCAAGCAGCGCATCAAGCAAGGCGAGGTGGGTTCAAGTGCTATGCCGCATAAGGTGAACCCCATCGACTTTGAAAACTCTGAGGGTAACCTGGGTATGGCTAATGCTACACTCGAACACTTGAGCCGAAAGTTGCCTATCAGCCGTTTGCAGCGCGACTTGACTGACTCGACGGTAATTCGCAATATCGGTGTACCCTTGGGACATGCACTCATCGCTTTCCAAAGTTCGCTGAAGGGATTGCGTAAGCTGTTGCTGCACGAGGAAAGCATCAGTCGCGATTTGGATAATTGCTGGGCAGTAGTGGCCGAGGCTATCCAGACTATTCTGCGTCGTGAGGCTTACCCCAATCCTTATGAGGCTTTGAAGGCATTGACGCGGACGAATGAGGCTATGACGGCAGAGCGTATTCATGATTTTATCGAAGGACTGGATGTGAGCGAATCGGTAAAGCAGGAATTGCGTGCCATTACGCCGCATAATTACACCGGCATGTAATTGATAACTCTGATAAGGCGGTGCTCAAAAGGCCTGGGTGATGTTCGTTGGCTGCTGATGCTGTATGTGCATTGGGCGTGGGACGACACTCAAACTGTTGAGCACCGGCTTATTGCAGACAGGGTACCGGCTGAAACGTAAGATGAACTAACATCATTGGGCGTGATGTGTGGCCGGACTTTGTACTTACTTACACATTATATATCTATTTAAAGGCATTCGTGAGAATGTTAGTGCGGAGCACCCCCTGAGGTTGGCTCTGCTTCATAAACAACCCATACATTATTACTATTATGAGTGAAGATTATTTGAACAAAGGCGGACATAGCCGTGATGGTTACAATCCGCAGGGTGATGGAAATGCCAATGGTGGCCGTTACAATGGAGGTCACAGCGCACGTCCGCGCTTTACCCGTAACGCCCGTCCTACTGGAAACAGTGACTACGGACAGCGTGGTCAGAACAATTACCGTCCCCGTTACAGCAATGATGGTGAATACCATTCACGTAGCAACAACGGCGGTGGCTATCAGCCGCGTGGCGGTTATCAGCAACCGCGCGAAAACCGTTGGGGTAAGTCGCGTTACGGACAAAACGAAGGTGGCTATCAGCCGCGCGGCAATCAGGGTAATTACCGTCCGCGCTACAATAATAACATGGGTAACGACTTTGAAAACGAAGGTGGCTATCAGCCGCGTCAGCAAGGTGGTTACCAGCAGAACCGTGGTGGCTATGCGCCGCGCGGTGGTCAGCAGGGCGGTTTCCGTCCGCGTTTCCAGGGACAAGGTGGTGGCAATGCCTATGGCGGCCGTCCGCAGCAGCGTCGTGGAAACTATGATCCGCATGCCAAGTACTCACAGAAAAAGCGTTTTGAGTATAAGGAGGAAAATTACGATCCTACGGTGCCCATGCGCTTGAATAAATTCCTGGCCAATGCCGGTGTTTGCTCACGCCGCGATGCCGATAAGTATATTGAGGCAGGTGTGGTAAGCGTAAACGGACAGGTGGTAACGGAATTGGGTGCCAAGGTGCTTCGTACGGATGAAATCAAGTTCCATGACAACTTGGTGAAAATCGAAAAGAAGGTTTATGTGCTTTTGAACAAGCCCAAAGGCTATGTTACGACGAGCGAGGACCCTCAGAACCGCAAGACCGTGATGGATTTGGTGCAGAATGCTTGTCCTGAACGTATTTATCCCGTTGGCCGCTTGGACCGTAATACTACGGGTGTGCTTTTGCTGACGAACGATGGCGAGTTGGCTTCGAAACTGACGCATCCGAAGTTCTTGAAAAAGAAAGTATATCACGTTACGACCGACCAGAATGTAACTGCTGCCGACATTCAGCAGATTGCTGAGGGTGTAACGCTTGAGGATGGTGAAATCAAGGCTGACGCAGTGGAGTATGCTCACCCCACGGATAAAAAGCAGGTTGGCATTGAAATTCACAGTGGTAAGAACCGCATCGTACGTCGTATTTTCGAAAGTTTGGGTTACCATGTAATCAAGCTCGACCGCGTTTACTTTGCTGGTTTGACTAAAAAGAATGTTCGTCGCGGCGACTGGCGCTATCTCACTGAGAAGGAAGTGCAAATGCTGCGCATGGGCGCATTTGAATAATAACATCATATTAGTCAGGGTTTGCCCCTTGTGCAAAATGTTTGAAGGTTTGGCAATCGGCTCCTTGGCTGTCGGCAAATGGAATGATGATTGGGAAACAGATGACATGACTGGTTCCGGTCATTCATTCCTTTTGTCAGATAAACCTTATACATAATATGCAACGAACCAAAATAGTTGACTTACTCCGTCGCACGGATTATGGTGCCGAAGTATGTGTGAAAGGCTGGGTGCGTACGCGCCGTGGCAGTAAATCGGTAAACTTTATTGCACTGAACGATGGCAGCACCATCCATAACGTACAGGTTGTGGCCGACGTAGAGAAATTTGATGCTGAAATGCTCAAACAAATTACTACGGGTGCTTGCTTGGCAGTGACGGGTACTTTGGTTGAAAGTCAGGGTGCCGGACAGAGCGTTGAGGTGCAGGCTACGGATATTACCGTTTATGGTACCTGCGGTTCTGACTATCCCATGCAAAAGAAGGGACAGACGTTTGAGTACATGCGTCAGCATGCTCACATGCGTTTGCGTACGAATACTTTCGGTGCTGTGTTCCGCATTCGTCATAACATGGCGATGGCTATTCACCGCTACTTTCATGAACATGGATTCTTCTACTTCCATACGCCGATCATTACTGCTTCGGACTGTGAGGGTGCCGGACAGATGTTCCAGGTTACAACCAAGAACCTCTACGACTTAAAGAAAACTGAGGATGGTAAAATTGATTACTCTGACGATTTCTTCGGCAAGACTACTTCGCTGACTGTGAGCGGACAGCTTGAAGGTGAATTGGGTGCTACGGCTCTGGGTTCAATTTATACGTTCGGACCTACGTTCCGTGCTGAAAATTCAAATACTCCCCGCCACTTGGCTGAGTTCTGGATGATTGAACCGGAAGTTGCCTTCAATGACATCAATGATAACATGGACTTGGCTGAGGATTTCATCAAGTACTGTGTGCGCTGGGCTTTGGAGAACTGTAAGGACGACTTGGAATTCCTTAACAAGATGATTGACAAGACGTTGCTCGAACGCTTGAACTTCGTGGTAGAGCACGATTTTGTACGTTTGACTTATACTGAGGGTATCCGCATCTTGGAAGAGGCTGTGAAGGCTGGCCGTAAGTTTGAGTTCCCTGTATATTGGGGTGTTGACCTGGCGAGCGAGCATGAACGCTTCCTCGTTGAGGAATACTTTAAGAAGCCTGTGATTCTGACGGACTACCCGAAGGAAATCAAGGCATTCTACATGAAGATGAACGAAGATGGCAAGACGGTTCGTGCTATGGACGTTCTCTTCCCGCAGATTGGCGAAATTATCGGTGGTTCGGAACGTGAAGAAAGCTACGAAAAACTGATGGGTCGCATCGAGGAACTGAACATTCCGATGAAGGATATGTGGTGGTATCTCGATACTCGCCGTTTCGGTACTTGTCCTCACTCGGGCTTCGGTCTTGGCTTTGAACGTTTGATTCTGTTCGTTACGGGTATGCAGAATATCCGCGACGTTATTCCTTTCCCCCGTACGCCGAAGTCAGCTGAATTTTAAAATTCAAAAAGGAAAGTAACTCTGTATTGTTTGGTATAACTACTACCGGGTCTTTTCTTTTCATGATATCGCTTAATTTATTGACACCTTTCCATTTCCTTTTCCGGAGATGGTAAGGTGTTTTTTTTGTGTTGTCAATTAGTAGCCTTGATAGGTGACTGAAGCTTATGAGTAGAAGTGTATGTTTGGAATTTTGATAGGAAATTAGCGTGTAACTACGGCTGTTGATATATGAGAAATAGCTTAAAAACCATATCCCTATTTCAATTTTTTGAACGGCGAAAAGTGAGTGTTGAAATGCTTGTAAATCAAAAAGTTATAAGCGTTTTTAGTCTGTTTGTAAAACACGAGGTGCGATATCAAGTGCCTAAAAAATTTGGAATTCAGTAGGTATATGTTGTATCTTTGCAGTCGAAAGGGAGGCTGAATATCGGCCACCTTGATGAAAAAACAGCATTCATTTTTTTTACAACATCGTTCTTTGACATTTTGTTACAAAAGAAAGTAGGGCAGGAAGGCCTGTCTGAAACCTATGTGTAGGACAGCTATATAATGGCGTGGTTACCTATTGTTTTGTTTCGATATTCCTTCATCAATACAATAGGGTATAAAAAAATCTTGCCTGCAAATTGATGCAGGCAAGATGAATCAGGGTGTTTGTCCTTTGTCAGTTGAGTACTGACTGGGGTACAATTTATTTTTCAAGCGGACGTAAATCAATCATCAATTCATCAAGTTGTTTTTGATCAACGCGTGAGGGAGCATCTAGCATAACGTCGCGGCCAGAGTTGTTCTTGGGGAATGCAATGCAGTCGCGGATGCTGTCGAGTCCGGCGAAGAGTGATACCCAACGGTCGAGACCGTAAGCCAAACCTCCGTGAGGGGGAGCACCATACTTGAATGCGTCCATCAAGAAGCCAAACTGTTCCTGAGCACGTTCGGGAGTGAATCCGAGTACTTTAAAGATTTTAGCTTGCAGTACGGCGTCGTGAATACGGATAGAACCGCCACCAACTTCAACACCGTTGCATACCATGTCGTAAGCGTCGGCGAGCACTGATGCAGGATCGGTGTCAAGCAAGGGTACGTCGCACGGACGGGGTGCTGTGAATGGATGGTGCATAGCTAAGAGGCGACCCTCTTCTTCGCTCCATTCGAACATGGGGAAGTCTACAACCCAAAGCAGAGCAAACTTGTTCTTGTCGCGTAAGCCGAGACGTTGGCCCATTTCCAAACGGAGTTCGCAGAGCTGTTTGCGCGTCTTCATGGCATCGGCGCCCGAGAGAATCAAAATCAAGTCGCCAGCTTTGGCACTCATTTTCTCCTTGAGGCGTTCAAGTACTTCAGGGGTGTAGAATTTGTCGACAGAGCTCTTGATGCTTCCGTCTTCGTTGATCTTGGCGTAAACCAAGCCTTTGGCACCGATTTGGGGTGACTTGACGAAGTCGGTCAGTTGATCGAGTTGCTTGCGGGTGTAGTGTCCACAACCTTCGGCACAGATACCGCCAATGTAGGCTGCATCGTTGAATACGCTGAGTGTGCCGGTGCCTTTGAGAATGTCGTCTAATTCAACAAACTCCATGCCGAATCGCATATCGGGTTTGTCAGAACCGAAACGACGCATGGCTTCGTGCCATGGGAGGCGCAGGAAGGGAGCGTCGCCTAAGTCGTAACCGCGTACCTCCTTGAAGAGGTATTTGGCCATTTCTTCAAAGGTGTTGATGATGTCGTCTTGCTTTACGAACGACATTTCGCAGTCGATTTGCGTAAATTCGGGCTGACGGTCGGCACGTAAGTCTTCGTCGCGGAAACATTTGGCAATCTGGAAGTAACGGTCGGTACCGGCAACCATCAGCAACTGTTTGAGCGTTTGAGGACTCTGAGGAAGTGCATAGAACTGTCCGGGATTCATGCGTGACGGCACGATGAAGTCGCGTGCGCCCTCGGGGGTAGAACCAATGAGAATAGGGGTTTCGATTTCGAGGAAGCCCTTTGAGTCGAGGAAGTTGCGTACGGCAATGCAGAATTTATGGCGCAACTCCAAATTGGCGCGTACGTTCTCGCGACGCAAATCGAGGTAGCGGTATTTCATACGCAAATCGTCGCCACCGTCGGTGTTTGCTTCAATGGTAAAGGGAGGTGTCAATGATGCATTAAGCACATTGAGTTCGCTGACGATAATTTCGATGTCGCCGGTCGGCATTTTGTCGTTCTTTGCATAGCGTTCGTTGACAATACCTTTAATCTGAATGACAAATTCACGGCCTAATTTGTTGGCTTGTGCGCATAAGTCAGCGTTTGTTTCCTCGTTGAATACGAGCTGGGTGATGCCATAGCGGTCGCGCAAGTCGATGAATGTCATACCACCCATTTTGCGGCTGCGTTGCACCCATCCGGCCAAGGTTACTTCCTGGCCAACATTTTCGATGCGAAGTTCGCCGCATGTGTTGGTTCTATACATAGTTGTATGCTGTTGAATGTTTAATCTACTGCGAAATTACAAATATTGTTTGAGAAATAAAAACGCCTTGTGCTTTTTTTGTGCTCAGTTTATTGAACTCCGTATACTTCGCGGTGAATGGCTTGCTGAATATGGTCGAAATTCTTAAGAGTTTCTTCCGGATTTGTAGCCATCAGTCGCAAGGGCAGAAAGTCGAATCCTGGCTGGTAGGGAGGCTGCAGATATTCTTTGTCGATAAGGGTCATTTGGTGACGTTCGTAGAAACCGATGCGGCGACGAGCCATTTCGTCTTCAGGTAATTCGACTTCGATTACTACATTCTTGTTCTTGTTGGCTTCGAGAAAATGATCGAATGCTTTGCCGCCAATACCGCCATTGCGCATTTCAGAACAGATGGCAAAATGCTCACCATAAACAAAGTCGGCAAAATGCCATGAGGTAATAAAGCCCACGAGTGTTTCGTCGTGGATAATGGCTTGTGCCTTAAAATTTTCTTTCGTTTGCATGTAATCTAACCAAACTGAAATTTCACGACGTTCAATTTCGGGAAATGCGTCGGTATAAAGTTTGGTACAAGCGTCGGTGAATTGTGGGTAAATGTTGCAGAATTTCATAGTGTTGTAAATGAAGGATTGATTGAACAATCGATGTTTATAATATGTGAGTTAATGGTATTGGGTAGCGAAGTTACGCTTCTTCATTTTCATTGATGAAATGCAGCGTCAGAATTTTTGAAAGTCTTTCGCGTAGGGCTTTTTCGTCGTCCAGGCGGACACTGACATCGAGTAAAGTGTCTGTAGCTGTGTAGTTGCGTGCTGTTATTTCTGCTCCTGCTTCGCGAATGAAGCGCATGGCTGTGTCGGCATCGGCATAGGGTGCGCTGATGGTAAACTGACTCTTGATGATGCATTCTTCGACTTCGGCTAAGTCGAGGGCTTCGGCTGCTACGCTTTTGTAGGCTACTCCCAAGGGACCTGTACCTAATTTTACGCCGCCGAAATAACGTACTACGATGGCCAGGGTGTACGTGAGATTACGCGAAAGTATTTGGCCTAAGATGGGGCGACCGGCAGTTCCTGAAGGTTCGCCATCGTCGTTGGCGCGGGTAGAACTACTGTCGTCATTAAGAACATACGCATAGCAAACGTGACGGGCATCGTAGAATTTCTTTTTGTATTGCGCGACAATCTCTTTAGCTTCTGCTTCGTTGCTAACATGGAATGCAAAGGCTAAAAAGCGCGAACGTTTTTCTGTGAGTTGTGCTTCAGCAGATGTTTTTAGTGTGAGGTAAGTATCCATGGGTTACCTTGATTAAATGATGTCAGCTCAGTGACATGAGATTGGATGATGCCGTGCGGTGTTTTGCAAGTTGACAGATGTTTGGCTGATGGCTGGTGCCACCTGATTGCACGGGGTATTCTTCCTTATTTTGCCAATAAAATAATAGTGGGAGCAGCAATATTTCCTGCTCCCACTATTAGGAATGTTCTGCGAGGGCATTAATGTTGGTTAATGCTTCGAATTCCTGAATCAATTAAAGTGGTACAGGAAAGTGGCTACACCGGTAAGAGCTGGTTTACGCTGATCCTTGATTTCAATGGTGAATTTGATTTCAACCTTGCAGATGCCGCGCAGATTGGCAATGCTTTGGAGCGTGGTAACCAATCGAACACTTTGTCCGCTCAATACGGCTTGTCCAAACTTCATCTTGTCCATGCCGTAATTCACCATCATCTTTAAATTGTTTACCTGCAGAATCTGCTCCCACATGTAGGGCAGCAATGAGAGGGTCAGGTAGCCATGTACGATGGTTTGACCGAACGGACCGGTTTTGGCACGTTCCGGATCGACATGAATCCATTGGTGGTCGAGTGTGGCATCAGCGAATGCGTTGATGCGGTTCTGGTCTACCTCGAGCCATTCAGATTTGCCAAGTTCTTGGCCTACGTATTGTTCAAATTCTTCGTACGAGTTGATGGTAAGCATAACAGTAGTTATTTGTGGTTTATAATTATCGGTTAGACTTTATCGGTTTGAAATTTCGTCGAGCGTCAAGGAACTGATGAGCATTTGCGGTGTCAATTCCATTTGGCAGTTGTATGACCCAAAAGTTTTACCTTCGTCGTCGCGCTGTATGTGCTGGTCGATGGTACAATTAACAATGTAACCTCTGGTAGGGTCGGTTTGTCGTTTGATACTCATGTCGCGGTTGACAATGAATTCGCATCCTTGGATGTGCTCATTGAACATTCCCTTGATGGTTGATACTACCATGCCTTTTGTGACGTCTTTTTGACTCAGGAACTTTTGCATGGTGGCAGTGATGTTTGAGCAGATAGACGTTTCGTCTTGGTTGGCAAAGCCCTGGAAAAAGACATTTACAACATCCTGAATGGCTGCAGTTTCTTCTTCAGAGATTTCCTGACTTTTTAAATTGCCCTCAGCGACTGATGCTTCAGATGCATATCGTCCGTCGGGATGGGCATTTAGATAGTCCTGGAAAGCAGCCGGTGTGCCGATACGTTGAGCTGTAATATAGTCGAGAGAATCAATTTTGATGTCGCATAAATGGTTGAAGTGTGTGTCGTCAAACTGTTCCTTGAACTGAACGAAGTCGCCTACTTTATCCGAAAGTGCGATTTTGTTCCAAGAGTCGAGCATGCGTTCCAGTTTTTCCAAACGTTGCTTGACTTCCGTTGCACGAGGGCTGTTGGGGAAGTTGGTTAGGAAGTCTTTGTAATCCTGAGGATTGTCGTTGTTGGCTAAAACTCCGTATGCCAAGTCTTCGTTGGTAGCTTCTGTTTGCAGTGAGTTGTAATATACAGCACCTGCAATGAGGCTGATTAGCAGGATGCCACCAGCAATGAACCAGCCCCATTTACGTTTAGGCGTATCGGGTTGCAAGTTCGTATTCTCAGTTTCTTCGATGATTTTTTCAGATTTTTTTTCAGTTTCAAGTTGTTCCATTGTGTAGTAGTTTGTGAGTTGATGCCTTGACTGTAAGTGTTAGTATGGAAAAGGTCCTTCAATCATTCTGCAAATTTACGCTAAGTTGCTTGAAAACCAAAGTAACTGCTTGTTTTTTCACACTTCGTTGAAAATGTGCTTGAAAATTTGGTTGAAATCGCAATTATTGCTTAATTTTGCGCGTAAATATTTTTTGATGAATGGATCGTTTGTATAAAATTAAGAAGGGCTTAGACCTTAAATTGGAAGGCGAAGCGGTTGCAAAACTTACGGTGCTTCCTCTGAGTGAGGAGTATGCGGTAATGCCAACCGATTTTCCTGGCGTGATGCCTCGTGCCATCGTAAAAGAAGGCGATAAGGTGTTGGCTGGTGATGCCTTGTTTGTAGACAAAGCTACGGAAAGCATCAAGTTTGTTTCGCCTGTGAGCGGAACCGTTGTAGGTGTAGAACGTGGCGAACGCCGTAAACTGTTGCGTTTCCGCGTAAAAGCTGATAAAGAGCAACTTTACAAGGATTTTGGTGTCAAAAACCCCTCTAAGCTTACAGGCTCTGAGGTAAAGCAACTGATGCTTGAAAGCGGACTTTTTGCGTTTGTTCGTCAGCGTCCGTACGACGTGATTGCCAATGCAGCTGATGAGCCAAAGGCTATTTTCGTGTCTGCATTCAGCAAGATGCCTTTGGCTTCCGACTTTAGCTTTGTTTCCGCAGGTCGTGAAGCTGATTTTAAAGAAGGTATCAAAGCCTTGGCGCGCATTGCTACCGTGAACTTGGGTATTTCGCCCGAACAAATCAATTCGCAGTTGTTGCCTATCAGCGAGGCTGTTGTAAGTGTGTTCGATGGTCCTAATCCATCGGGCAATGTAGGTGTGCACATTAACCACGTAAATCCTGTTAATAAGGGTGAGGTAGTGTGGACGCTGAATGCCGAAATGGTTGTCGTATTGGGTTCTTTGCTCCGTACCGGTAAGTTGGACATGAAACGTCGCTTGGCAGTTGCTGGATCAGAAGTAAAGAAACCTCAGTATGTTGAGACTCTCGTGGGTGCACCTTTGGCAGATGTGTTGAAGAATCAACTGGCAAAAACTGAACACGTTCGTATTATCAATGGTAATCCTTTGGTAGGTTACAAATCTGCGATCACTGATTTCGTTGGTGCTTTTAGTACTGAAATTTGTGCCATTCCCGAAGGTGATGATGTGAATGAAGCGTTTGGTTGGATTGCACCTCGCTTGAATGACTTTTCAACCAGCCGCAGCTATTTCTCATGGTTGTTTGGTAAGAAACGCGCTTATAACTTAGACTGCCGCATCAAGGGTGGTGAACGCCACATGATTATGAGTGCAGAATATGAACGCGTATTCCCCATGGATATTTATCCCAGCTATTTGGTTCAGGCTATCATTACCGGCGATATTGATCGTCAGGAAGCTTTGGGTATTTACGAAGTAGCTCCCGAGGATTTTGCTGTGGCAGAATTTATTGACTCCTCTAAGCTTGAGTTGCAGCGTATCGTACGCGAAGGACTTGAGGTTCTGAGAAAAGAAAATGCTTAAGTTTAGATTATAGGATACAACCGTAGTTGCATATAGTTTCAGTTATCTGTGTAAAAGTGCACTACTGGTATTTCTTAAATAACGATTGAAATGATCAAACAATTCTTTGATAAAATCCGTCCCAATTTTGAAGAAGGCGGCAAATTGCATGCCTTCCGATCAGTGTTCGAGGGAATGGAAACATTTATGCTGGTGCCGAATACCACTTCGAAAGTGGGCGTGAGCATTCACGATGCAATCGACTCAAAGCGCATCATGTCTTTTGTTGTAATTGCACTTATTCCGGCATTGCTCTTCGGTATGTACAACATCGGTTATCAAAATGCTGCAGCTGCTGGTAAACTGGCAGAAACAGGATTTTGGTCCATGTTCCTTTATGGTTTCCTTTTAGTGCTTCCTAAAATTGTAGTATCCTACGTAGTCGGCCTCGGTATTGAGTTTGCCGTTGCACAATGGAAGAAAGAAGAAATTCAGGAAGGTTATCTTGTTTCGGGTATTCTCATTCCCTTGATTGTGCCCGTTAACTGTCCGCTGTGGATGCTTGCTTTGGCTGTAGCATTTTCAGTAATTATCTGTAAGGAAATTTTTGGTGGTACGGGTATGAATATATTCAACCCCGCATTGATAGCTCGTGCCTTCTTGTTCTTCTCTTATCCCACAAGCATGAGTGGTGATAAAGTATGGGTAGCAGGTAAGGAAGTGTTCGGCTTGGGTTACAATCTGCCCGATGCAGCCACCATGGCAACTCCTCTTGGTGAAGTTGGTGCCGGTCTTCAGCCCACAGCTTCGCTCAGCGATATGATTGTAGGTCTTATTCCTGGTTCTATTGGTGAAACTTCAGTGATTGCTATCGCCATTGGTGCCTTGATTTTGCTCTATACGCAGATTGCTTCAATCCGTACCATGACTAGCGTATTTGTTGGTGGTGTATTGGTTGCCGTGCTGTTTAATATGGCAGGTATGGAAGGAAATGCAGTAGCCAACATGCCTTGGTACGAACACATCGTAACTGGCGGTTTCTGCTTTGGTGCCGTGTTTATGGCAACAGACCCCGTTACCAGTTCGCGTACAGAAAAGGGACAGTATGTATATGGTTTCCTTATCGGTGCATTGGCCATCTTGATTCGTGTGCTTAACCCCGGTTATCCCGAAGGCATGATGCTTGCCATCCTCTTTATGAATATGTTTGCTCCGTTGATTGACTATTGCGTGATTCAGCGCAACATCAATAAACGAATGAAGCGAGTACAAAAATAAATATGTTTTTAGCTTACAATATTTAGGGTAGGTTCGCTTGCCTTGAGTTTGAAGCTTATAAACTTAAGAATGACATGAATACCAATAAAAATTCATACACCATTATTTATGCTTCGGTGCTGGTGATTGTCGTAGCCTTCTTGCTTGCGTTCGTATCTTCTTCGCTGAAGCCTACGCAGGATCAGAATGTAGCACTTGATAAGAAAAAGCAAATTCTGGCTGCCGTTAATATTCGCGGTTTGCAAAGTGCTGCAGACGTTGAAGCTAAGTACAACGAAGTGGTTGCGTCTGATATGGTGGTAAAAGCCGACGGCTCAGTCGTAAAAGAGGGCAAAAGTAAGGATAAAGACGGCTTTAAAGTTGAAAATAAAGACCTTAATGAAAACAATCTGCCCGTTTATATCTGCAAAGTGAATAATGAAACCAAGTATGTAATTCCTATGACAGGTCGTGGTCTTTGGGGCGGTTTGTGGGGTTACATCGCAGTAAATGCAGACTTGAAAACAGTTTACGGCGCCTTCATTTCACACGAAAGTGAAACGGCAGGCTTAGGTGCCCTTATTGCAGAAGAAAAATTCCAAGATCAATTCAAAGGAAAGCACATCTTTGCTGATACTACCAGCCAGCAGGTTGCACTCACCGTTGTGAAAAACGGTAAGGTAGAAGCCGGCAAGGAAAATTACCAGGTTGATGGTATTACCGGTGCAACGTTGACTTCCGTCGGTGTAGCCAATATGGTAACTCAGGGCATCCAGCAGTACTTGGGCTATTTCGAATCCTTAAAGAAATAACATGCAAACTTGTGAAGCTTAGAACCAATCGACTGATAAACTAAATGTATAGAAACAATCGTCATGCTGTTTCGTTCAGGACATTCTCTTTATCAAGATAACAGTATAAGCTTTTACACTTATTATTAATGTATCATGAGTTTATTTTCAAAAGAAAATCGCGAAGCGCTCACCGGCCCGTTAAACCTGAATAACCCCGTAACTGTTCAGGTGTTGGGTATTTGTTCAGCTTTGGCCGTAACTTCACAGCTTGAGCCCGCCATTGTGATGGGTTTGTCTGTAACGGTGATTACCGCTTTTGCCAACGTAATCATTTCGCTCCTTCGTAAAACAATTCCTAATCGAATTCGTATCATAGTTCAGCTAGTTGTTGTAGCAACCCTCGTAACCTTGGTTTCTCAAATACTGAAAGCCTATGCCTACGACGTAAGTGTTCAGCTCTCAGTGTATGTAGGACTTATCATTACCAACTGTATCCTTATGGGTCGTCTTGAGGCTTTTGCCATGATGAACGGTCCTTGGGAGTCATTCCTCGATGGTGTGGGTAACGGTATTGGTTATGCTTGGATTCTCGTAGCCGTAGGTGCCGTGCGCGAATTGTTAGGAAACGGAACCTTGCTTGGCTTGCGCATCATTCCTGAATGCCTTTATGTTGAAAACGGCGGCTTCTATGTAAACAATGGTATGATGACCATGCCCGCAATGGCATTGATTCTCGTAGGTTGCCTCATTTGGCTGTTGCGCTCATTCAACAAAGAAAACGCAAAATAGCATAACCGAGGAGGGAAATCTGGCAGGAGAATACAGCATGTAAATCAAACTGTATCTCTCAGATACCAACTCAAATAATAATTAGCAAATTATGGAACATCTTTTAAGTTTGTTCGTCCGCTCAATTTTTGTGGACAATATGATATTTGCATTCTTCCTCGGTATGTGTTCTTATTTGGCAGTATCGAAGAATGTAAAAACCGCCTTGGGCCTTGGTGTAGCCGTTATTTTCGTGTTGTGCATCACCGTGCCTGTTGACTATTTGTTGCAGACGCGCGTATTAGGTCCTGACTGTATTGTTGAAGGTGTAGATTTGTCATTCCTGTCGTTCATCATCTTCATCGCCGTGATTGCAGGTATCACCCAGTTGGTTGAAATGCTTGTTGAGCGTTTCTCACCTTCGCTTTATGCAGCTTTGGGTATTTTCTTGCCGCTTATTGCCGTTAACTGTGCCATCATGGGTGCCAGTTTGTTCATGCAGCAGCGCATCGGCATGGAACCGGGTAGTTCGCAGTACATTGGCAGCGTAGTAGACGCTCTGGTATATGCACTTGGTTCGGGTGTGGGTTGGCTTTTGGCTATCGTAGCTTTAGCTGCTATCCGCGAAAAAATGGCTTACACCGATGTACCCAAGCCCCTTCAGGGTTTAGGTATCACCTTTATCACCGTAGGTCTGATGGCAATGGCATTTATGTGCTTCTCAGGTCTGAATATCTAATTTTTAAGTAGGGGAGAAGTAACCGATTCTTCTCCTCACTTAATCAAAAGCTTTTATAAAGTGGATTCAAATCTCATTTTAGCAAGTATTGGAGTATTCCTTTTTATCATACTCCTTTTGGTAATTATTCTGCTTGTTGCCAAGAAATATCTTTCGCCCAGCGGAAAAGTTACGATTACAATCAATGGAAAAGATTCTGTAAGCGTTGATCAAGGCGGCAATCTTTTAACTACACTTTCAGAGCAAGGTATCTACCTTCCTTCTGCCTGTGGAGGTAAAGGTAGTTGCGGTCAGTGCAAATGCCAAGTTGTTGAAGGTGGTGGTGAAATCCTCGATTCTGAGCGTGGTCACTTCACCCGTAAGCAAGCCAAGGAACATTGGCGCTTAGGTTGTCAGTGCAAGGTTAAGGGCGATATTTCAGTACAAGTTCCCGACAGCGTTCTCGGTGTCAAGGAATACGAATGTACGGTTATCTCTAACAAGAACGTGGCCACCTTTATCAAAGAGTTCAAGGTGCAGCTTCCTGCCGGAGCTCACATGGACTTCCTTCCCGGTTCGTACGCACAGATCAAGATTCCTACATTCTCAATGGATTATGACAAAGACATTGATAAGGATTTGATTGGCGAAGAATACCTTCCCGCATGGCAGAAGTTCGGTCTGTTCCCCTTGAAGTGTGTCAACACCGAGCCTACAGTTCGTGCCTATTCAATGGCTAACTATCCTGCTGAAGGCGACGTATTCATGCTCACCGTACGTATTGCTACGCCTCCTTTCAAGGCAGACCGCAGTGGATTTATGGATGTAAATCCCGGTATCGCTTCATCTTACATCTTTACGCTTAAACCCGGCGACAAAGTAATCATGAGTGGTCCTTATGGCGACTTCCATCCCCATTTCGATTCTAAGAAAGAAATGATTTGGGTCGGTGGTGGTGCCGGTATGGCTCCCCTCCGTGCGCAAATCATGCACATGACCCGTACGTTGAATTGCCGTGATCGCGAAATGCACTATTTCTATGGTGCACGCGCTCTCAACGAGGTGTTCTATTTGGAAGACTTCCAGCAGTTGGAAAAGGACTTCCCCAACTTCCATTTCCACCTCGCCCTCGACCGTCCCGATCCCGCAGCCGATCAGGCAGGCGTGAAGTATACAGCCGGATTCGTACATCAAGTTATGTTCGAAACCTACTTAAAGGATCACGACGCACCTGAAGATATCGAATACTACATGTGTGGTCCTGGCCCCATGTCAAATGCCGTTGTTAAGATGCTTGATAGCTTAGGTGTAGAACCCGAAAGTATTATGTACGATAACTTTGGTGGATAATATTTTGACGTAAGTTATCGGGACTTCAAACCTGTAATTAGTTATTTTGGAAGAAATGTTGCAAGGTTACTTTTTAGTAGTAGCATTGTAGCATTTCTTCCTTTTTTATGCTTATAATTAGACCTATATGCCTATAATTACCCTGTTTTTGCAGTGTAATATATAAAATACAGGGATAGTTATTGCCATGCTTAATAAAGTTATACCTTTGCAGCATGAATCATTCAATTCAGCAGTGAGCGAAATTTGAATATCCGTGCATGCAGTTTCTATCCGGCTTGTAATTATATCCAAGGGTTTCAGGCAGGCCTACATGCCTTACTTTCTGTTGTATCAAAATGTCAAAGAACGATGTGGTAAAAAATAATGAATTCTGTTTTTTCATCAAGGTGGCCTATGTCTCGCCTTCCTTTCGCTTGCAAAGATACAACATGAACACCCCGAAATCCCAATTTTTTCGGCACTCGATATCGCACCTGCATTTTTTGAACTTTCAAAAACTGATTCTAATTGGCTTATATTCAGCAATTTCAGAGCACCTTTTGAATGCAATAAAAACGTTTATTGTGATATTGGTTTTCTGCTTGTGCATCCCGTAAAAGCGATGCAAATTCAGGGTTCTTCCCATCACACCTGCATTTTGAGCATCCAACAGCGAGCCATGAAACATGAATTTAGGCAGACAATGTGTTGTTTAGTATAGCAATCCGAACCTTGTACATTGTAAGAAAAAAATATTTTACCCATGAAACAAATTGATTTATCAGAGGGATACCCCGTCAAGAATTTTAAGCAATCTACCAAACGTTATTGTCAAACCCTCGATTTGCGTGATAATCCCGAATTGATTGAAGCTTATCGCAAGTTGCATTCGCCCGAAGGGGTATGGCCCGAAGTACTTCAAGGCATACGCACGGTAGGTATTTTGGAAATGGAAATCTATCTGCTTGGTACCCGTTTGTTCATGATTGTTGAACTTCCTGCAGATGTCGATTGGACCACGGCCATGCAGCGCCTCTCAACCCTCCCCAAACAAGCAGCCTGGGAAGAGCTGACCGCCCGTTATCAACAAGCTGACCCATCCTCCGCTTCGGCAGAGAAATGGCAACTGATGGAGCGTATTTTCCATCTGTACGAGTAAAAAATCATACATTCCTTGCATATTGTTGCAGCTCAAGCTGCTATCAACGCATCGTAGTCACGGCTACGCTCGTTGATAGCAGCTTTTTGTATCTATGTATCCGTCATTTCCGTTTTTATATGTCCTCTTTTGGGTTAAAGTCCTTTTGTATCAAATGTCTATGGGTAAATGCCCTATTCTTGTAAGCGTCTGAGAAACCAATAACTTTTCTCTAAGTGATTAATAAAAAATTTCGAATTACAAAATATTTTCCACTTATTTTCCAAGTGTTTACAAAAACGTAATAGAAATTTAATAAAAGCCTTTGTTCTTCACTCTTCATATATTAAATTTGCAGCACAACCCATTTTTAGAACCCGACTATATGGATTTTTTCTATTTAGGAATTTTATTATTCCTCATTGTGTTAGCCACTTTCGACCTTTCAGTAGGTGTGGCTAATGATGCAGTCAACTTTTTAAGTCCTGCAGTGGGCGCCAAAGCGGCCAAGTTTCGCACCATTCTACTCGTTGCAGCTATTGGTATCTTTGTAGGTGCCAGTACATCGAGTGGTATGATGGACATTGCACGTCATGGTATTTTAAATCCACATTATTACACCTTCGACGATGTGATGTGTATATTCTTGGCGGTAGCAGCCACCGATGTCATTTTGCTCGACATCTTCAACACATTAGGTATGCCTACATCAACCACCGTTTCTATGGTGTTCGGTTTGTTGGGCGGTAGCACTGCTTTGGCATTTTCGAAGATTGTAAGCAGTGGGCAAACCTATGCCGAGTTAATCAACACCGACAAGGCCTTAAGTGTAATCATTGGTATTTTCCTTTCTGTAGCCATTGCCTTTGTTGTCGGTTTGATAGTCATGTGGTTGGCTCGTTTGGTTTTCACTTTCCATTACAAGAAACATTTACGTTACAGCATAGCCATCTTTGGCGGTATTAGCGTAACTTCTATTTTTTACTTCCTGCTTGTAAGTGGCTTGAAATCAAGTACTTTGCTCTCAAACTTTGGCTGGACTCCTCAGTGGATTAGTGCCAATAGTCACTACATTCTGCTGGTAAGTTTCTGTGTCTTTACGGTTATTATGGAAATACTCCATCTCTGTAAAGTAAACATTTTCCGCATTGTCGTTTTGTTCGGAACCTTTGCCTTAGCAATGGCCTTTGCAGGCAACGACTTAGTCAACTTTATCGGTACACCTTTGGCCGGACTTGAGTCATTCCTCGATTTCACAGCCAATGGTAATGGCGCTAAACCCACCGAGTATATCGTACACGTATTAGCCGGTGAAAGTCAGTTGCCTGGTAAACATTTCTTCCTGATTGGCGCCGGAGTCATTATGACCGTGGCTATTTTTACCTCGAAGAAAGCGCACAAAGTGGTTGAAACCACCGTGAACCTTTCTCGTCAGGACGAAGGTGAAGAAGTTTTCTCTTCATCAAAAATTGCACGTCGTACGGTACGAGCCGTTCTTAATACCACCGGAGTTCTTTCAAAGTACATACCTCAGAGTGTATCTCGTTGGATTGACACACGTTTCCAACAGGAAGGCACAGAACTCGAGGAGGGTGCAGCTTTCGACCAAGTACGTGCAGCCGTGAATTTGGTATTAGCCGGTTTACTCATTGTAATTGGTACCACACTTCAGCTCCCTCTCTCCACCACCTATGTAGCCTTCATGGTAGCCATGGGTTCATCATTGGCCGACCGTGCCTGGGGTCGCGAAACTGCAGTTTACCGTATTACCGGTGTAATCACCGTGATTGGTGGATGGTTCATCACCGCAGGTGCTGCATTCATCGTAAGTTTCCTCATTGCCACGCTCAATCACTTCGGTGGATTCGTAGCCATGCTGTTGGTAATGTGTTTGGTTGCCTTTGTAATCATCAACAATAACCGCAAATTCAAGCAAAAGCGCGAACAAGACAATGTCGACACGCTTTTCCGTCAGTTAGTTCGTAGTCACGACAAGGCAGAAACCTGGGATTTGCTCATTCAGCATGTGCGCCGCACCCAGGGCGATGTGCTCACATTCACGCGTGATACTTTCCGCAATATCACGCAGGGACTGATGCACGAAAACATGAAACAACTTCGCACGGCAGCGCATGCCATCGAAGATGAAAAAGGTATTTGGAAGCGTTACCGCCGCAAGGAAATTGTGGGAATGCGCAAAATCGACTACCTCCTCGCCGTGGAAAAGAACACTTGGTTCCACCTCGGCTGTAACAGTTCAACCCAGCTCATCTACGGTTTGAAGCGTATGTTAGAGCCGTGTATTGAGCATGTCGATAACAATTTCAAGCCTCTGCCTCAGGATTATATCGACGAGCTTATTCCCTTGTGCAATGATGTCGACAAATTCCTCGAAGAAGCACGCCGCATGATTACTACCGGTGATTTCGACGGAGCAGATGAATTGTTGGTTGAAGGTAATGCCATCAAGAGCCGCATTTCGCAGATTCGACATTCACAGCAGGATCGCATTCAGCGTGAAGATTCAAATATCAAGGTAGCTTTGCTTTACCTCTCTACATTGCAGGAAACTCAGGAGTTGATGAGTATTTCGCGTCATTTGCTCCGTGCAAGCAAGCGTTTCCAAGTGCAATAAAATTTTGAGTCTAACGCTTTGTTAAGTCGCGTCATTTTTCACGACCCTGACAATTAACACCCATAAGAAAACCGGATGTATAGTCTGTTCGTAGTAACAAGACTTACATCCGGTCTTTTTGTGTTCTAAAACATTTTGGCCTTCAAAATATTTTCAAAGTTGTTTCTGTTCAGTAGCCAATTCATGGGGAAAACGCACAAGCTCACCTTATGCTTATTCGTAGTTCCTTCTGGCTTGCTATGCAGTCCGGCAGCGTCACACAGCGCTGTTAATCCGTCTGTTTTTCATGCCTTCATAACAACTAACTTCATTGGAGCAAATTTCGAATACGTGCGAAAGCATGCGCCAAATCACACCAAAGAGGTTCCTTGCCAAAACGCATGAAAAACGGGTTCGGAATTTCCCATTGGAATCGTATTGCACAGCCAAGTCGTTTTGTTTTCGGTTATTACGTTATTGATCTTAGAATGATTGATGATGTAGGTGTATCCCTCCCCGGGAAATATCTATTGATACATAGTTATTCTGTCTATTTATTGCATTTATAAAGGTATAATAAAACAGGCTGCATCCTTTTGTGATAAAGATGCAGCCTGTAATTTATCAGGTTTGAAAATGGCGAATAAACGCCAAAGTTATACCATTATTTGTGTATTACTGAATTTTCACCATTACGCGGCGGTTGTATGAGAACGGAGCGATGTTGTCAACGCCACCTTCAGCCTTAACGATGATGTTGTCACGGCTAACGCCCATCTTAACGAGTTCGTTTACAACAGCTTCAGCACGCTTTTCAGAGAGTTTCTTGTTGTATTCTGCAGTACCCGTTTTGCTGTCAGCATAACCCGTTACAACAATCTTGGCATTGTTGCTCTTAGCATATTCAGCCATTTCCTTCACGTTAACCAAATCCTTGCGGCTGGCAATTTTGTCAGAGTTGATGTTGAAGAATACGCTTGATGAAATGCCAACATATTCCTTTTCTGTTTCAGTAGTAGCAGCGAGCTTCTTGTTCTTTTCAGCCTCCAGCATTTCACGCAGACGAGCGTTTTCATCCTGCTGATCTTTGAGCGACTGGTTCAAGGCATCCATCTGTTCGTTGTTCATAGCGATGAGCGCATCAACGTCAGGCGTCTTTTCCCAGTTGCATTTGCCAATGTTATAGGTTACACCCACTTCAAGGCTAAGTTTATTATCCCAATGGCGTCTATTAGATTTTCTGTTAGTAGCCCAGGGATCTTTGAGAGCATTTGAACCGCTGTTCAAGTCAAATCGTCCTTCGTAAGCAGCTACATTCAAATCGGCAAAGATTTGTACGCGCTTGTTTACTCTGAAGTTGTTCAACAAACCAAAATGGTAAGAAATCTCATCGGTTTTGGTAGTTGTGTTACGAGCCCAACCGATACCTACATAAGGAATGAAATTCCAGACGCGTTTTTCATTGTAGCCACAAATCATGTTCGATAAGTTGAACATCACGTCTTCATGTAGGTTAATCATGTTGTAAATAGGATGAATGTTATCCGTTTCAACATGTTTACCCCATACACCATCAAATTTGGTACGTAAACCAATTCCCGGTGTAAACCATTTACCAATGGCAACGGTAAATCCAAGCGTTCCACGCTTGTCGCTGAACGGATTTCCTTTCACACGGTCATCTTCTTGTGACGTGTAGAAGGCATTTCCGGCAAAGCCGGCACTGATAAACCAGTTTGACCAAAATGAATTGGTTGCAACACTGTGTTTCTTTTGAGGTACTTCAGTTTCCTGAGCAGAAACCGATGCGGACGTAAGTCCTAAGAAGGCAAGTGCGATAAATAACTTTTTCATAAATGATTTAAACTATTAATGGATGATTACATTCAGGATAGGCTATTTAAAAGACAATATTGCTAAAATGAGCTGCGAAGGCTTCTGCCTACATAGTATAACAATACATCTTTTACGTGTAATAACAACGCAAAGGTAATGAAAGAAAGGATATGCCTACAATATTTTCAACAAAAAAATCTGTTTTGCGTGCTAAACAGAACATTCTGTAAAGTTTTGGGCGGGAAGTATAATCAAAATTATACTTTGTTTTTTCTTCTCAAGTATGTACGCTTGCTAAATGGCCATAAAAAAGCAGACTGCACCATTATTACTTATGTATGCAGTCTGCTTTTGAAAAATGTGAGATAAATGTGTGAAATAATTGTTTCAACTATACCCCAATTTGCAAGTGGTATAGGATTTTAGGTTCTAAATGCTATGCTGAGGTGCAGCCTGATTTTGTGGTAAATTAGCAGGCGTAGCCTTTGTCAGCCAATTATAATGTACTAAATAATTAGTGAACTTGCCTTGTTACTGTATTTTGACCATTGCGCGTCGGTTGTACGAGAACGGAGCGATGTTGTCGACACCTCCTTCAGCCTTTACAATGATGTTTTCGCGTGCAACGTCCATTTTAACGAGTTCGTTAGCAACAGTTTCAGCACGCTTCTTCGATAGCTGCTTGTTGTATGCTGCCGAGCCCGTTTTGCTGTCAGCATAACCCGTTACAATAATCTTGGCATTGTTATTCTTGGCATATTCTGCCATTTCTTTTACATTTACCAAATCCTTGCGGCTGGCAATTTTGTCAGAGTTAATATTAAAGAATACACTGGCTGATGTACCTACAAATTCCTTCGAAGTTTTCGTCGCAGTTATCTGCTTGTTCTTTTCAGCTTCCAACATTTCGCGCAAGCGGGCATTTTCGTCCTGCTGTTCCTTGAGCGACTGGTTCAAGGCATCCATCTGTTCGTTGTTCATAGCGATGAGCGCATCAACATCGGGTGTCTTTTCCCACTTATATTTACCGATATTATAGGTAACACCCAAGTCGAGCGAAATGCGTTTGTCCCAGTTGCGCGATTCGAAAGTACCCTTTTCTGACCAATGATCGGGGCGCATACCGTCAAGTTCGCCATCGTAAGCAGTGATGTTTAAATCGGCAAAGAGTTGCACTCGTTTGCTCACGCGGAAATTGTTGAGCAAACCAAAGTGGTACGAAACATCGTCTTCCTTGGTATTCGTGTTTCGAATCCAACCCACACCCACGTAAGGAATAAAGTTCCAAACGCGCGTTTCGTTGTATCCGCACAGCATGTTCGACAAGTTAAAGAGCACATCCTCGTGTAAGTTTACCGTATTGTATAACGGATGGCTGGTATTTGTGTTCACCTGTTTCGACCAAACGCCATCGAACTTAGTTCTTAAACCAATGCCCGGCGTAAACCATTTTCCAATGGCAGCCGTAAAGCCCAATGTTCCGCGCTTGTTGCTAAAGGGATTGTTGTCTACATAACTTTCCTGTGATGTAAAGAAAGTATTGCCTGTGAAACCGGCACTTACGAACCAATTTGCCCAAAATGAATTTGTGGCAACGCTGTATTTTTTAGTAGGAACTTCTGTATCCTGAGCATAAGTAGATGCAGAGGTAAGTCCTAAAAAAGCCAATGCAATAAAAAATTTCTTCATATATCAATGTGTTAAACCGCCAGCAAGCAGCGGTTAATTCCTAAAATTAAAGAAGCTGAAGATTGGGGCAAACAATCGGAAACAAGCCTTAATTCACCCATATTTTCAAATATTCTTATTCTATGTTTACAAAGATACATAAATATTGCGTTTGCTTACAAGTATTTCGCATTAAAAATACATTATTTCTATCATTGGGGCGTTTTGATAATAAACCACCATTCTAATACCTAAATTTCAAGTATTTGATTGTTAATTTACGATATTTCTTCAATTCCGTGTAGTTTTATAAAGAAAAAGCAGAAAATGTTTGTAGTATATGAAAAACATTTTGCATATTTGCTGCATAATGTAAGAACATATTAACGCAGTGCGACCCTTTTTGATAGACGACTGTTATTGTTTTACTTAATTATCTTTATATTATGAAGAAACTTTTACGCCTTGTTCTTGCTTTTGCAGCTTTATGGCCGGTTTGGGCCTTTTCGCAGTCAACAGTTGTTGCATCCTGGCATACCCTTTCTTTTCCCAGCTATTCAACGGCAGCCAGTTCGGTTCGCTCATTGAGTCACAAATTGGCAGTCAGCGGTACCGGAGCCATCATTGGAGCCGATCCCATTTATAATCCAGAGGGTACCGACGAAATGTGGATTATGAATGCAACCGAGTACGATGGGCTTACGGGCGAAAGTCCGCAAAAAGGTGAAAAAATGCACATTCGTCGTTCTGCCGACGGAAAAACCATTTGGTTCCGCGACTTGATTCCCCTTTCCAATTACGATGCGCTCACCGATCGCTATGCCTGGATTAAAGGTACCGTCGAAGGCAATGATATCACGGTGAAAGCCGGACAGGTGATGTTGCAAACCGACTTTAAAGTGCTTTATCTCGAAACCGTTGAGATGGATGAAATGGGTAATTTCAAGGCTTTCCATCCCGAAATGCACTTTACCATTCAGGGCGACAATATTGTTCAGACCGATAATAAAATCTATGCCGCTGTTTACGAAGATGCACCCGACATTGTCAATGCCGGCTTCTTTGTATTTGCCAATCAAATCACCATGCAGCCCATCAGCGACTTGGTTGAGGTGATTCCGCCCGCCGGTGCACAGCTTGAATCATGGGTAATGCGCCACGAGCAGGGTAGCAGTCCGGTGCAAGTGGCACGCAGTGGCGATGACGTGTATGTCAAGGGATTGAGTACCTTGGCACCCAATGACTATGTGAAAGGTACGCTCAAGGATGGCGTAATCAGCATCAAGCCGTTCCAGATTTTGCTTTCGAACAACCGTTATTTTCTCCGTCTAGCCATGGCCAAGGAAGGTGAACCCGATGAGTGGGGCATGACTACCATGGAAGTTATTCCGAGCGACATACAGTTTAAAGTCGAAGCCGACCAAAAGACCTATACATTGGTTAGCGATTGGATTTTGACCTTGAACTACGATTTAACCATGCCTATGGATGGCTTCAAGTCGCCCCACATTTTTGCTTATGCAGGCGATGTGCCCGCAGTTCCGGCTGCACCCACGTTGCAGTTCTTCTCCGAAGCCGACCTCATGCTTCAGTTTAAGGTTCCCTCTGAAGATGCCGAGGGCAATTACATCAATGCCGAACACCTGTCATATCGTTTCTATCTGGATGGCAAACTCTACACTTTCACGCCGGAATTCTATCAGATGCTCACCGAACCGATGACTGATATCCCTTATGCCTTTACCGACAATATGGATATTTACTCTAACGGCGACATCAAGACCGTGTTCCTGCATGTCGGTGAGGCACCGCAAAAAATTGCCGTCGAATCAGTCTATACTGTAGATGGAGTAACGAATACTTCAATGGGTAACTTAACGGCAGTGGGTCAAGTCAGTACGTCGGCCCTCCCGGTTGAGGTCAGCTATGTCGACCTTTCCGGCCGCGTTGTGAAGACTCCGACAGCAGGTTCGTTGGTTATTCAAACTTCGCGTTACGCAGATGGTTCAGTCAAGGTAACCAAGAAATTAGTGAAATAAAGCATTGAGCCTACTTCTTTGAGCATCCGTTTACAGGATGCGTTAAAAAAAATCCTCAGATGCAGCGATTGGTTATAGGAATCGTTGCAATCTGAGGATATCTTGTATCTGTATGTTCCGGAGCATTTTAATCCGGCAGTGAATCAGAACATATTTTCAGGATTCAGCATGATGATGGTGGGTAATCCGTTAGGCGTGAGTTGGGGAGTTTGACAGGTGAAAAGCTGTTCTGTCAGTTCCTTCATGTCTTCGTTGCAGAGAGCTTGTCCCACCGGCATGGCAATTTTTTGCGCCAGCGAAGCTGCGATGAGGTGAGCCACCGTGTCGGCCGCTTGCGCTTCGCCAGTTACCGCATCGGCCAGGATAGAGCCTACCAGTTCTGCCGGTTTCATGCCCTCGGCACCCAGCGGCATAGCCAAAATTGAAAAGCTGCCTTGTCCTAAAGGCGAAATATCGAAGCCTACGTGTTGGAACTGAGGCATAATTTCTTCCAGCACAATCGCTTCGGAAAGGGGTACCGTCAGCATTTCCGGAAACAGAAGTCGCTGCGAGGGTGCCTGTTGCGTTTTGAGTTGACGCATCAGCCGTTCGTAAATGATGCGGGTGTGCGCGCGGTGCTGGTCAATCAGTGCCAGCCCGGCATTGAGCGGCGTCACAATATACCGTCCGTGGTATTGTAAAAACTCGTTGGTCAGCGTACTCGTAACCGAAGCCTGTTCGGCAGACGGCAACACATCGAATAGCGGTGTGTCTGATTCCTGTTCTTTGTTGTCGGCCTGCGTCGAAAGCAGGGTGTCATCGTCCGGAAAAAGGTGGTTGCTGCTTTTCTTTGCCTCGTCGTACACCTGTTGCCAGTTAGTTGCATTGTGCGAAACTGCCGGTCTGCCACTGCGTTCAAAAGACGAGTCAAAGGTGCTGTTTCCCTGATAATTACCCTTTGAAGCATTTTTCCCGACGTGTCGGTCGGCATTTTCAGTAGTAAAAGGATTTTCTGTGGCAAACGGATTAAACGACGTGTTGATGTGAATTTGCGGTGGAGTAATGTCCGATTCACCCTCAAACCGCATGGGCGGAATATCCGGGCGACCTTCAACATCGAAGTCAAGCGCCGGAATGGCCCCTGATTTGCCCAACGCCTCGCGTACTGAAGCCAGCAGAATCTGGAATATCGCCGAGTCGTCCTCGAATTTGATTTCAGTCTTTGTGGGGTGGATGTTCACGTCGATGCGTGCCGGATCCACTTCAAAATTGATGAAAAACGGCACTTGCTGTCCTTCGGGTATCAGGCGGTCGTATGCTGTTTGAATGGCTTTGGCAAAGTAAGGATGCCGCATGTATCGACCATTGACAAACATGTACTGATGGGCATTCTTTTTCTTCGAAGCAGTCGGAGTACCCACAAATCCTTTGATTTTAGCCAAGGTAGTATCCGTGTGAATGGGTACCAGCTGCGCGTCAATTTTTCGGCCAAAGATGCTGACAATGCGCTGACGGAAATTGCCCTGCGGTAAATCCATCAAAACGCTTTGTGCCGAATGAATAGTAAATTTTACTTCGGGGTGCGCCAGCGCAATGCGTTCAAATTCAGTCAAAATGTTGGTCAGCTCCGTTTGGTTCGACTTTAAGAACTTGCGTCGGGCAGGAATGTTGAAGAACAAGTTTTTCACCGCAAAGTTAGCACCGATTGGACAGCTGATAGCCTCCTGGCTAACGAGTTTAGAGCCTTCGATGCAAATGGAAGTACCCAGTTCTTCGCCCTCCTTGCGGGTTCTTAGTTCCACTTGAGCCACTGCTGCAATCGATGCCAGTGCTTCGCCACGGAATCCCATGGTTCGCAAGGCAAAAAGGTCAGTTGCCTTTTTAATTTTCGAGGTGGCATGGCGTTCAAACGACAAGCGCGCATCGGTTGCGCTCATTCCGGAACCGTTGTCGATAACTTGTACCAACGTCTTTCCAGCATCCTCCACTACCACCTGAATGTGTGATGCGCCCGCATCCAGTGAGTTTTCAACCAATTCTTTGATGATGGAGGCCGGACGCTGAATGACCTCGCCGGCAGCAATTTGATTGGCGACAGAGTCGGGAAGAAGTTGAATGATATCTGACATAGCGTTGGTTTTTGAAGGTTGAGTGTGATGCCTTTTGCCGGGCCACGGCATGATTGTTTGTGAACATGCTTACTGCACAGCACGGGAATTTGAAAATCCCCGGCAGACCGAAGTATGCTGTTTGTCAGTCAGCCGTTCGTGCTTTTTACAGATTTTGCAGCGGAGCCTCGCGGCGTATGCTCGGTTTCAGAGCCGTTCCGGCCTTTTTGCCGCGCCATTTGAACACATCGTCGGGCGAAATGGGGCGTATGTAGTCGAACCAGGCAAATCCCTCGAGTCGGGTACGTTCGGCAGGCGCCATACCGATGGGGTAGAAGAAGCCATGCGATGCCGGAGCCCATATTTTTTTGAGTTTCCTGTCTTTCATGAACATACGGGCTTCTGCCGTTTCGACGTAGTTCTGGTAAATAATCGTGCTGTCCTTTTCGAGCGGATAGTTCACCACCATGACATTGCCTACCGCCCGGTTCTCGCTCACTTCGCCCTTAACGAAGTAGGTACGCATTTGTTGAGCCCCCACCTGGTTGAAGTGAGTAGAGTCGAGTTTTTCAATCATGAGTGCCTGCCGGTCGACATACACCGAGTCGATGGTCGAGTCGTTCAGGTAGACATTGATTTCTTCACCCACGATTTGTCGCTGGTCGCTCCAGGCAATAGGGTCGCGAAACAGCGTGATTTTCTTTTGAGCAGAATGGAACACCATGGAGTCGGCCACGGCCTGCACATCCTCCCGGTAAGCCCGCGCATGAAAATAGGCATGAAGCACGCGGTAAGCCGAGTCGGTTTCCAGGTTGTAGGAATACATGTGCAGCGTGTCAGCATGGAAGTAAAGCGTATCCTTACCCTGCGAAAAGTCGCGTGCCAATGCATTTTTGGTAGCGATAGCCTCGCCGGTCAGTTCGTTGTACCAGGCATAATCGCCCGTAAGCAAGTTCTTGTTCTTTTCGTCCAGACACGACACATTCTGAAAAGCCTCCATAACACCCGTTTTTTTGTCGTAGTACACGGTGTCGCCCTCCATGATGCGGTTTCGGCCGTAGGCTTTCGACCTTTTGTAAAGTTTCACCTGCTCGTTGTCCGAATTGTAAAATCCGTGTTCGGTATAGAGCGTGTCGGCATTTGAATAAATGTTCGAAGCCCCCACCACTTCGGCCCATTTGGTTTGCGTGTCGTAGTGGAGCGTATCGGTGATAAGTTTAAAGCGGTCGTTAATCAGTTCTACATTGTAGTTGAAGGTAGCCTGGCGCGTGTCTGTGTGGTATTCGCCCCAATCAGAGGTAAGTTGGTTTTTGCCATCAATGAGTTTACCACCTTCTTCGTAGTAGCCCATATTATATAAGCGGTCGTAGTACAGGCTGTCGGTATAAAGTTTTTGGTTGCGGTGCGTCATGATCACATTGAATCGCATTTCGGCAATGAGCGTTTCACCGTCGTAGTGTAAGCGGTCGCCCGTGAGTGTGAGCGTGTCGCCCTGTACAATTTTTACATGACCGAAAGCATCGAAGGTTTGCGATTGTTCGTAAAGCATGGCACTGTCGCAAAACATGGTCATCCCCTTGTGCATAAGCACCACATTGCCGCTCAGACGCTGTGCGCTTTGCATTTCGTTTTCGTTGAAGCGCAAATTGTCGGCGTGTTTCAGAATGATGCGCTCCTCAGGTTCAGGTTTTGCATGCTGAGCAGGTTGCGGCAGTTTGTGAATTTCGGGCATGGCAAATGCAGAGCAAAGCACCGTTAGCAGGAAAAAGTATAATAATGAACGTTTCAATGTTTTCGGTTTTTACGGGGAAAATGTTTGGGGATATCTGTTTGATGTCAGAATGATATGCGAATGCTATGAAAGCAGCCAGCTGTTTGTAACCTTGTTCACATAGCATACACTCCGTTTTGATTTGTGCAAATTTAGGTATAAATCGCGATTTAAATGCTTGCCAGTTAAGAAAATAGGGTTAAGTTCCGCGTTTCACGAAGAATGATGGTTGAAAATGAACAGCATACGTTGCATTTTCGAGTCTTTCAGATCAATCCCTCAACCATGTAAACTTCTTTTAATTTTTGAAATAAAAATCTATTTTCGTCCCTTATCCTTTCACCTCCACCAACTTCCGTCAGCCCCAATTACCCTTTTCAAAAACCTAATTCCAAGGCTCACGTAATTAACAATTTTTTTCGAGAAACTAGTTCAACGCAAATTTAAACAAGCTCGGAACTAATTTCAACTAGCTCGGAACTAATTTCAACTAGGTCGGAACTAATTTCAACAAGCTCGGAACTAAGAAAAACAAGCTCGGAATCCAGCAAAAAGCCCTTTGTGGTAAACATATATTATAGGCTGTTTGCATAAAATTGCAAAGTGAAATGGCAAAATAGAAAAAGCCCACTAAAGGGACGAAAGAAAACAGATTTTAAGTATCAATAATTTCCAACATCTATCGAAGATGTTTACCTTTGCAGTAAGTAAGTAGCAGTTGAAAATGATAAGTAGGTGCTCAAAATTATTGATATGATGCTATCGGAGTATTTTTACTTTGCATCGTGTTCTTGCACCGCATCTACTTCGCCCAATCAGACGATGCCCCAGTTACATAGCCCACAAAGTTTCTGCATACCGCATGAACAACTGTGGAGCAGTCATGTTGCTTGGATGTAGCGTTTACTTTCAATACCTGCTTCAAGCCAAATACAACACTCGTTCATGACCCATACAATTCAACCACATATCGAATTTTTGATTTGTACGCTCGACGAGGGTGTTCATCAAATCAAAGCATTGCTCATGCCCGTGCAGCCCCGAATCAGTTATCTTGTTTCGTGGCAACACAGTGCCGAACAATCCGAAAGCAGGACTAACGGAAGCGCAACCACGCTTGCCCGAAAATATCCTCTGCCCGAGTGGCTGAAAGAAAGGCCCGATGTGCGCGTGGTGCATTTGGCAGGACGCGGATTGTCGCGCAACCGGAATTGCGCCCTCAGTCATGCACAGGGCGACTGGCTGGTGATAGCCGACGACGATTGCCGCTATGGCGAACAAAGCATTGCCCATATCTACGAAGCCCTGAACCGCCACCCTGATGCCGACATATTGCAACTGCAGGTGCATTGTCCCGACGGCAGTTCGCTGCGTACTTATCCGGCAACTCCTTATGAATATCGCAACCGCCCCCGTTTCGTTTACATCTCTTCGTGTGAACTGGTGCTCCGTCGTCAGGCCGCATTGCCCCGCTTCGACGAACGCTTTGGCCTGGGAGCCTATCTCGGCTGTGGCGAAGAAGAACTTTTTGTTTTTCAAGCCTCGAAGCAAGGTCTGAAAGTGTACTACGAACCCCTGCACCTAGTCGTGACCGACGGACAGACTACAGGCGGCAAGTTTGCCGTTTCGAAACCCGTTCAGCGCGCCAAAGGCGGACTGCTCACCCTGATACATGGCACCCCGGGTGCCTTGCTGCGCTGCTTTAAATACGCCTTCGTTTACCGGACAGAAGGGTGGGGCAGACGTTGTAGCTACTTTTTTCAAATGATAAAAGGCATTGTTTATGTTCACACTCATCATACCCTACCATAATCGCGAACGCTTTTTGCCCCGTACGCTCCACAGTTTACTGCAGAGTACGGTGCAACCCAGCCAAATCATATTGGTAGACAATGCCAGTACCGATGCCTCGCGGCAAGTGTGTGAGCAGTTTGCATGCGAACATCCCGACTGCCCCATTCAACTCATTGCCGAAAGTAAGCCCGGTGCCTGCCATGCCCGCAATAAAGCCCTGCAAATGGTTACGGAAGAATGGGTCTACTTTTTTGATTCGGACGACGAACTCAGTCCCGACTATTTTCAAGCCGTCAGCCGTCAGGTGCAGCAACATCCCTCAGCCGACATGATAGCCTGCGCCACCGTACGTGTGTATCCCGACGGACGCCGTGCGCCACGCGAAGTGCAATACAGTGCCGACCCTGTAGACCAGATACTTTCCGGACAACTCGTGACCCAAGGCATGTTTCTCAAAACCGCCTTTTTGCAACGCATCGGCGGATGGAACGGCCATTTGCCCCGCTGGAACGACTGGGAACTCGGATTACGCGCCCTTTTACACAATCCACGAGTTGTGTGGCTGAAAGATAAACCCTATCACAGCGTTTACGAACATGCCGAAAGCATAACCGGTACCGACTTTTCATCGTCGGCTCAGGCATTGCTTACCGCCTTGCAGACAGCAGCCTCAGAGGTTGGCACCCAAAGCCGATGCTTGTTTGCGTTGGCTTGCCGCAGTTATATATTGGCCGGCAATTTTGCCCGAGAAAACAGCATAGAAAGCGCAAATCAGGCAAGACAGCAAGGCAATGCCATGCTGAACAAACTGTCTGGCCGGTGGAAACACATTTTTGGGCGCATGCTCTATCATTACGTAAGGCTCGGCGGACGAGGCGCCTGGCGTATAGCACTCCATGTAGTCCGACAGACCAGTTCACAGTAATATTGGGTCGACAATGAAATAGGTGCTCGAAATGAATTTCAAAACCTGTTTCGTATATACTGATTTTTAATAACGTCCATCATACCATATCGGGTAGACACTTGCACATACAGCAGCAGTCTGCTTCTTAAAAACAATATCCTACATGACACCTTCAGATTCCAAACCAACCATGCAGTTGCCAAAGAAAAGCGAACTGAAATTCGATGCCAATGAATCGCCTTTCAATTCGCCAATGAATCGCTATCCCGATGCCACTGCCGCTACACTTCGCGAGAGCTGGGGACGACATGAACGTATTCCTGCTTCGTGTATATACTTTTGCAATGGAACTGAAGAAGCGGTTGACCATGTAATGCGCATTTACGCCCCGGAACGCACCGATAGTGTTGTGTCGGTAACGCCAACACGCAGCGTATATAAGCGCAGAGCCGAAATCAACCGATTGGTATTTCGCGAGGTGGAGTTGCGTCCGGACAATTTTGAACTGGATGCAGAAGCCCTGCTCGATAGCGTTGATAACAGTACGCGCCTTATTTTTCTTTGTTCGCCCAACAACCCGACCGGCAACCTGCTGGACAGCGAATCAATAGAAACTATCCTTGATTTGTTCGAAGGTATGGTAGTGGTAGACGAGTCGTATATCGATTTTATTCCGCAAGCCACCCTGCTGAGATTACTCAATAAATATAAGAACCTGATACTGCTGCGTTCATTCTCGCATGCGTGGTCGTCGGCCGGTGCACGTCTTGCATCGGTTGTGGCCCATCCCGAAGTGATAAAAAAACTCGAACGAGTGGGCTTTACCCACCCCATCAGTTCGCTGGTGATAGCCTATGCCGAAGAACTGATGGAACGACGGCTCGACATTGATAAATGGAGCCGGCAGATAATAGACGAACGCACCAAGGTTGTTGCAGCATTGAAAGACGTGCCCGGCTGTCTGGAAATTTATCCTTCTGTGACCAACTTTCTGCTTGTGCGTTTTGATGAAGTAGACTCCGTGTATAAATACCTGAAAAGTCAGGGCATAGCCGTCCGCCCGATACATGGTGCCCTGCGCATTACGATAGGCCTTCCCGGCGAAAATTCTGCACTCGTCGGAGCCCTGCGACGCCGTGTGATGCCCGGAAACGAGAGTAAACAAGACGGTTTATTTGAGGTTTAAGCCCATCAATACCCCATTTCGGTATGAAAAAAAAATAAGCCGAAAACGATGGGTATAAGGCCTTAGAACGCAAATAAATGCCCTTTAAAGCCATTTTGAAGTGAGAGAAGGGCGATTTTTACACCATTTTAAGCTCTAGGCAGAAATAATGTTATATATTTGTACTTAGAATACAAAGTATATCGTAATAAAAATGATAACAGACGACAGAATTATTAAAGTCAATATAGAGGAGGAAATGAAATCCTCTTATATCGACTATTCAATGTCGGTGATTGTAGCCCGTGCGCTGCCTGATGTCCGCGATGGATTCAAGCCCGTTCACCGACGCATTCTTTACGGCATGATGGGCTTGGGACTTACGCATGACAAACCTACACGTAAATCAGCACGTATCGTAGGTGATGTACTCGGTAAGTATCACCCCCATGGCGACAGCTCAGTGTATGGTGCATTGGTGCGTATGGCACAGAAATGGAATATGCGCTATCCGCTCGTTGACGGACAGGGTAACTTTGGTTCGATGGACGGCGACTCGGCTGCTGCTATGCGTTATACCGAAGCTCGTCTGACCGTTGAAGGTGAAGCCATGATGATGGACCTGGAAAAGGAAACCGTCGACATGGATCGAAACTTTGACAATACCCTGGATGAACCCCGCGTGATGCCGACGCGTATTCCCAACTTCCTGGTGAATGGTGCAAGCGGTATTGCGGTGGGTATGGCAACGAATGTGCCTACACACAACCTGGGTGAAGTGATTGACGGATGCGTGGCTTACATCGATAATCCCGATATTACCATCGAGGAACTGATGCATTATGTAAAGGCCCCCGACTTCCCTACTGGAGGTTATATCATGGGTATGCAAGGCGTGAAAAGTGCTTACGAAACTGGACGCGGACGCGTGATGATGCGCGCCAAAACCGATATCGAAGCCGGACCGCAGCATGATAGCATCATCGTGTCGGAACTTCCGTATGGACTAAATAAGGAAGAGTTGGTGAAGAATATTAGCCAGCTGGCCGTTGAAAAAAGAATTGAAGGCATATCGAACGTAAACGACGAAAGTGACAAGGAAGGTATGCGCATCGTTATCGACGTGAAGCGCGACTTCAATGCCAACGTGGTGCTGAACAAACTCTTTAAAATGACAGCCTTGCAAACTTCGTTTGCCGTGAACTGCATCGCATTGGTTCATGGTCGTCCGAAGTTGCTCACGCTGAAGGACTGCATCAAGTACTTCGTGGAACATCGTCATGACGTCGTTGTTCGCCGTACGCAGTACGATTTGCGCAAGGCGCAGGAACGTGCCCACATCCTTGAAGGCTTGATTATTGCTTCGGATAACATTGACGAAGTGGTTCGCCTGATTCGTGCTTCGAAGAATCCGCAGGCTGCTATGGAAGCCTTGATGGAACGCTTTAGCTTGGATGAAGTGCAGGCCAAGGCTATCGTGGATATGCGCCTGTCGCAACTTACCAATATGCAGCAGGAAAAACTGCACGATGAATACAACGAAATTGAACGCAAGATTGCTTACTACGAGCAAATTCTGAGCGACGATGAACTCTGCCACAAAGTGATGAAGGATGAGTTGATCGAGGTAAAGGAAAAATATGGTGACGAACGCCGTACGGAAATCTGCCTCTCGTCAACAGAATTTAATCCCGAAGATTTCTATGCTGATGATGAGGTGGTGATTACACTGTCGCATCTGGGTTACATCAAGCGTACGCCGCTTGCTGAATTTAAGGCACAGACCCGAGGTGGCGTCGGTTCGAAGGGTGGTAGCACGCGCGATTCAGACTTTATTGAGTACATCTATCCCGCTACGATGCACAACACTATGCTGTTCTTTACGGCTAAGGGACGTTGCTACTGGCTGAAGGTGTATGAATTGCCGGAAGGTGCCAAAAACTCGAAGGGACGTGCTATTCAGAATATGCTGAATATTGAGCCTGATGATTCAATCAATGCTTGCTTGCACATCCGCAAACTGGCTGATGCTGAATTCTGCAAGACGCACTTTGTGCTGTTCTGTACGAAGGAAGGTGTCATTAAGAAAACCTGCCTGAGCGAATACTCACGTCCGCGCGTGAATGGTGTGAATGCTATCAATATTCGCGAGGAAGACCGCGTTGTCAGTGTGGTACTTACAAATGGTACCGACGAAATCGTTATTGCCAACCGTAATGGACGTGCTATCCGCTTTAACGAAGAAGTGGTTCGCCCGATGGGACGTACGGCTACGGGTGTTCGCGGTATCCGCCTCGATGAGGACGGACAGGATGAAGTGGTAGGCATGATTTGTATCAACGATCCGGAGAACGAAACTGTGATGGTTGTCAGTGAAAACGGTTACGGAAAGCGTTCGGCTGTAGCGGATTACCGTGTGACGAACCGTGGCGGTAAGGGCGTGAAGACGCTTGACATTACCGAACGTACGGGACCTGTGATTGCAATCAAGGCTGTGACTGACGACAATGACCTGATGATTATCAACAAGAGTGGTATTGCTATCAGAATGAAACTCAGCGAGGTACGCGTTCAAGGACGTGCTACGCAGGGTGTCCGACTCATCAACCTGGAAAAACGTAACGATGTGATTTCAAGCGTTTGCAAGGTGCCTACTGAAGAGGAGGAAGAAACAATGGTTGAACAGGAAGAGGCTATAACCGGAAACGATGTGGTTATAGCTGAAAACGAAGTAACTGTTGAAGAAACCCAGGAAACTGTTGCCACCGAAACTCGTGAAGGATTTGGTGGACTTATTTCAGACAACTGGGAAGAAATGGAAACTGGATTCAGTACAAATAACGACGAAAAATAAAACAAACGGAAACGGCCGGAATGATTGCTCATAATGGCCGTTTCCATAATAAAACCTTTAAAACTATCACACAATGAAGAAAGTATTTCTTAGTCTTGCATTGTTTGTCGCAGGTATTGGTGGCACATGGGCTCAAAATGCAGGCGTTAAGGTCGGTTCCTGGAAAGCCTTTGACAAAATTGCCAAGGCCGATAAATTGATGGAACAGCGTAACAGCGAGGCTTTTGAACAGGCTAACGCTCTGTATGCTGAAGCTGAAGGCATCCTGAATGCTGATATCGAAAAGGCTGGTGCTGAACAAAAAACGGACAAACTGGCTCAGCTGTATTACCAGAATGCACAGTTGCAGAACAAAATGCTGACTCCCATTCTGAACAACGCACAGCAGGGACTTCCCTTCGATACGCTGGCATTCTGCAAGCGCGTTGATAACATCATTGCAAGCTTCAACTCTTCAGCTGAATACAATAAAAAACCGAATGCTAAGGGTAAGGTAAAAGAAGATCAGATGATTTCGGCCTTCAGCAAGGTGGGTATTCAGAGCATGTTGACGCTTTACTACAACTGTGGCGCCTTTATGGATGCTATGGGTAAGAAGCAGGAAAGTGTGGACTATTTCCAGAAGTTTGTGGACCTTCCCAAAACTTCTCCTGTATTTAACGAAACTGAACGTGACTCTGTTTACAAGGCTAATGCCAAGGTGTACAACACGGCTCGCTACAACCTTGCTCTGCAAAACTTCCTCATGAAGAATTGGGACAAGGCCATCGCTTGCTGTGATGAGGCTTTGAAAGATACGGTTGGATTGCACGACTTGTACCTGATTAAGATCAATGCTTACGGCGAAAAGAAAGACTCTGCAGCTTGGCAGCGTACGCTGATTGAGGCTTCGCAGCGCACCGGTAAGTTTTCGTATCTTCAGAACCTGTTGTACTACTACATTCAGAACAACAAGATTGATGAGGCTTCGGCTTTAGCCCAGAAGCTGGTGACAGAAGATGCTGGTAACAAGAATAGCTGGTACATGAAAGGTGCTATCGAACTGAATGTGAAGAAGGATTACAATGCCGCTCGTCAAAGCTTTGAAAAGGCATTGGCCATCGATCCTGATTTCGAAGAAGCTCTCTTCAATATGGGTACGGCTTATATCAACGATATCTACGACCAGCGTATGGCAGGTAAGTTCAAGTATATCGGTACCAATCGCCGTATCGAAGGTAAGGGACAGGCTGCTTATGCTAAGGAAAAAGCCATTTATGACAAAGAATTGGCAACCGTTCGCAGCTACTACGAAAAGGCTCTTCCTTACTTGGAACATCTCCGTGAGTTGACTCCGAATGACGCTAAGCGCTGGGCTTCTCCGCTCCAGATGGTTTACTCAGGTTTGGGTAAGGCCGATAAAGCAAAGGAAATGGATGCCTTGCTTGAAGCCGCTAATCAGGCTGGTAACTAATGATATGAAAGGGTAGGTGCTGACTGCATCTTACCAATGATGAAAAGGTGACTGCAGTTTTGTGCTTACGGTAGACAATTTGTTTTCTGTAAGCCAGTACTGCAGTCAGCCTTGTAAAAAAGGGGTATTGTGCTTTGCATTTGATATACCCTCTAAGCAGAATTTCTCAGTCGGATATTGCTGAGGAATAATGAAGGTAAATGAAAAAGTGGCTTTATAGACATAGAAATATATGAGGTCTGTCAGAAAGGCTGTTTGGCCTGATGTTTGCTGAAATAAAACGAGATATATAAGTATCTCCCTGTCATTTATCTTCGTTGACGCACATTTGTCATGTGTGGACAATGAGTAACGATTACATACCTATCACAACACAAAAATGCGAACTCTACTCCTTTCACTTCTACTCCTGGCAATGCCTGTTACGGTCTTTCCGCAAAAAGCCTTCCGTCCGGTTAAGGCTGCTATGAAGGCCAAGAATTACAAGGAGGTTCTGAATCTGGTGACTAAACTACGTGAGGACTCTGTTTACCAGAATCACCCTAAACTCTGTATTTACAGCATAGAAGCTCAGCGCGGATTAAATGATGCCGAAAACATGAAGCTCTATCTGAAAAGGAGTTACGATACAATAGCTTTTTTTTCGACCACGCACCAAATTATCCGCGAGGCCGTAAAATTGGATTCTATTGAGCGCGCGTTACAGCAAACGGAAAACAAGAAACCTAAGCAAACGCATTTGGTGAGTGAAATGCTCCGCTTGTACTTTCCAAACTTAAATGCTGCAACACGCTTTTATTACAAAAAAAGAAAATTCAACGAGGCTATGGACTATCTGCGTACTTGCCTCGATTTACCACATACAACCTTGGGCGAAGAGGTAGAACTCTCTGCTAAAAACGATACAGTTAATGCGGTGCTGTATCTGACAAGTGCTTACAACCTGAAACAATATAAAGAGGTACACCGCTACGAACCTTTGGCACTACTCAATGCGAAGACACGCTTGTCGGTGGTTGACTGTCTGGTTCGTACGGCAGATGCTGAAAACGACACGGCAACCTACCGGAAATGGTTGACTTATGGTTGGGATAATTATCCCCAGCAGCCATTGTTCTTTACCCGACTGATTGACTATTATGTAAAGCAAAATAACTATCAGCACATTGTTGATTTGGCAAAGGTGCAGCTTGGAAATGACTCTACTGATGCATCGGCCCTTTTGGCGCAGTGTTTGGCCTATCTGAATTTGAATAATTTGGATGAGTGTATTCACAGCGGCATCCGTCTTTTACAAGTAGACAGCACGAATGTCGATGCCAATTATTACATAGGTGCCTCCTATGTGTCGAAAGCACTGCAGGTGGTTCTGCCTGATAATCCCTCGAAAGAAAGTTATCGACAGGCACGGGCGCAGCAAAAAGCGTATTACATAAAAGCTGAACCTTTTTTGGAACGCTACCGAGCCTTGGCCCCACAGTCGAAAAACCGCTGGGCACCCTTATTATATAAAGTGTACTTGGCACTCAATAAAGGAAAAAAGTTTGCCGAAATAGAAAAGTTACTTTAAACTCCCCTTGATTCATGAAGTACGATTTTATCAGCTCACAAATACTTAACGACCAGGATTGGCAAAATGCTTTGATGCAAGGTTTTGCCGAAAAAGATACCGAATCCACAAACCAAACAAGGGCTGCACGTTTGCGCCCTTTGATTGAAGAAGGAATGCAGAAAGAATTGGCAGAAATCGAAGAAATCGTTTCCTGCCCTGATTTGCCTACCTTTGCTAATACCATCGTACGGTTCACGGAAGTAGGTGGTTTGCTGGAACGCGCTACTTCGGTGATGTATAACCTGCTGAGTAGCGATACGGACGACGAATTAGATGCATTGGCTAACGAAATGGCACCTAAGTTATCAGACCACGCTAATCGCATCATGCTGAATACAGCACTTTTTCAGCGCGTAAAGTACGTTTACGACAACCCTCCGGCTCAAATGACAGCAGAGGAAAAAATGTTGCTCGATAAAACGTATGAAGGTTTTGAACGCTCAGGAGCTACCCTCAGCGATGAAGATAAAGCGCGTTTCAGAGAAATCACAGCTCAGTTGTCTGAAACCAGTTTGAAGTTTTCGCAAAACTTGCTGAAGGAAACCAATAACTATGTGTTGCACTTAGTGGATGAGGCTGACTTGGCAGGTTTGCCCGAAATCCATCGCAAGGCTGCTGCACACGAGGCGGGCGAGCGCAATATGAAAGGATGGGTGTTTACGTTACACGCTCCCAGCTTTGGTCCTTTCATGATGTATGCAGATAACCGAAAGTATCGTGAGGAACTTTATCGGGCATATCATACCCGTTGTACGCACAGCAATGCATACAATAACTTCGATGTTGTAAGCCGATTGGTAAACCTTCGTCGCGAACTGGCGCAACTTTTGGGTTACAACACTTATGCTGACTATGCCTTGAAACGCCGCATGGCACAAACCTCTGCAGCAGTTTATCATTTGCTCGATGAACTGATTGATAATTATCTGCCACAGGCCAAGGACGAAGTGGAAGCCGTTGCAGCCAAGGCACGCCAGATTGAAGGCAATGACTTTGAACTGCAACCCTGGGATTTTGCATATTACAGTCAAAAACTGAAGAAAGAGCTCTTCGACTATGATCCCGATATGCTCCGTCCTTACTTTGAATTGTCGCGCGTAATCTGTGGCGTTTTTGGTTTGGCTACCAAACTTTATGGCATTACATTCAAAGAAGCTGCAGATATTCCGGTTTACCATCCCGATGTAAAGGCTTACCGTGTGCTTGATAAAGACGAAAGTTTACTGTCTGTTTTGTTGCTCGACTTCTTTCCCAGAAAAAGCAAGCAGGGCGGTGCATGGATGACAAGTTATCGCGATGAACATTCCTCAGTGTCGGCCAATGAGCAGGTTACAACAGCTAATTCTGTACGTCCAGTTGTCAGTGTAACGACCAACTTTACCAAACCGACAGCCGATACGCCGGCTTTGTTGACGCTTGGCGAAGTTGAAACATTTTTACACGAGTTTGGGCATGCTTTGCATGGTATTTTTGCCATGACACATTACGCAACTTTGAGCGGAACCTCTGTTTATTGGGATTTTGTGGAACTCCCTTCACAATTTATGGAGAATTACGCAGTAGAACCAGAATTTTTAAATACATTTGCCCTGCATTATCAAACAGACGAACCTTTGCCTTCAAGCTATATTGAACGTATCCGAAAAAGTCGTAATTTCCAGGCAGCATACGCTTGCATGCGTCAAGTTTCCTTTGGCTTGTTGGATATGGCTTATTACACAAAACCTGAAGCCTTTACTGCTGATGTGCGAGAGTTTGAATCGCAGGCATGGCAGCGTGTAAAGTTGCTTCCGGAATTGGCTGAATCATGTATGACCGTTCAGTTCGGACACATTATGTCGGGCGGATATGCTGCAGGATACTATAGCTACAAATGGGCCGAAGTACTTGATGCCGATGCCTTTGCTTATTTCAAGGAAAATGGCATATTCAATCAATACATTGCAGAGAAATTCCGTCAGGCATTGTTGTCACAAGGTGGCACAGAGCATCCAATGAAGCTATATGTAAACTTCAGAGGTAAAGAACCCGGTATACAAGCACTGCTCGAACGCGATGGTATCAGCGAATCAGTGCAGACTTCGAAGGCCTAAGGTTTATTCCTTTGTGTAGTACATAAAGTATGAATTACAGACGGTGATCTTTGTTTAGTATGCAAGTCTGTTGAGATTCCGACGTCTTGGCCAGCTCTACGGCATTGTTTTGCCTTATCGCAAAATTTCAATGCCGTAGAGCTTCAAGGCTTTTCCTACAGTTCACCCATTATCCGTTTAATATATAAGAAATATGAATAAATCATCGATTCTTGACTGTCGCTATTTAAGAATGGCAAAAATATGGGCCGAAAATTCTTATTGTACCCGTCGGCAAGTAGGAGCTCTGATTGTTAAAAATAAAATGATTATCAGCGATGGTTATAACGGCACACCTTCCGGATTTCCCAATATTTGCGAAGGAGAAGATGGGCTGACCTTACCCTATGTGCTACATGCAGAAGCCAATGCGATTACCAAAATAGCCCGTTCGGGCAACAACTCAGATGGTGCCACGCTGTATGTTACAGATGCTCCGTGTATCGAATGTGCCAAATTGATTATACAATCAGGCATTAAGCGTGTTGTTTATGCACGCAGTTATCGATTGACCGATGGTATTGAACTTTTGACCAAAGCCGGTATTGAAGTTGAGCAAATGAATATAGACGAACTTCAGCCCGAAGAACTCTGAGTCATCAGTCATTGTATGTCGTAAATTTGGAAATACCTTGTGAAACAGACCCAAAGCAGCAGTAATACACCAACTTAGTAATATGACCCCACAAAAAAAGAAATATTTTGTACCCCTTCTTGTAGCCTTAGGTATTGTCTTCGGTATTTTTTGGGGAACATTCAATGCTTATCGTTTTTCTGGAAACAGATTAAGCATCATCAATAATTCAAGTAATAAGGTGTTCGACCTTTTTCACTTGATTGATGATCAGTATGTCGATTCTGTACAAATTTCCGACCTGGTAGAACGCGCCCTGCCTCAAATACTGAAGGAATTGGATCCCCATTCAACCTATATTTCAGCAGCTGAAGTAGAAGAAAGCATGCAGGACTTGAAAGGAAGCTTTTCAGGAATTGGTGTGCAATTTACCATTTATAAAGATACAATTCGCGTAGTTAAAGTGGTAAAAGGCGGTCCTTCCGAACGAGCCGGACTCTTGGCTGGCGATCGCATTGTTACGATAAATAAAGAAAAATATGTGGGCGATTCCATTACCAATGCCGGTGCGATGAAGCGTCTGAAAGGACCCAAAAATACACAAGCTATTTTGGGTATAAAGCGATCAGGTAAACAGCAACTTCTGACCTTTAATATTCAACGCGGTGATGTTCCGGTCAAAACGGTGGGTGCTGTTTATATGGCAGCTCCAAAGATTGGCTATGTCAGCATCAATAGCTTTGGCGATACCACTTATGCCGAATTCCTGGCCGCTTTGGCAACTTTGCAAGGCGAAGGTTTTCAAAATCTCATTATAGACCTGCGCGGTAATCCGGGCGGCTATATGGAAACAGCTATACAAATAGCCAATGATTTCCTGCCTAAAAACTCATTGATTGTTTATACCAAAGGGAGAAAATCCCCCAGAAAGGAATATCGCACAGATGGTCGAGGCACTTACCAAACGATGCCAATCGTTGTTCTGGTTGATGAAACCTCAGCTTCTGCCAGCGAAATTTTTGCAGGTGCTATGCAAGACAATGACCGCGGAATGATTGTGGGACGCCGTTCATTTGGTAAAGGTCTTGTGCAAGTACCCATTGAATTCCCCGATGGATCAATGCTTCGCCTCACGACAGCCCGTTATTACACGCCTTCCGGTCGTTGCGTACAGAAACCTTACACTCCCGGCGATGAAGAAGATTATGCAGCCGACCTCCTTTCGCGAGCCGAACATGGCGAATATTTTTCAGCTGACAGTATTAAAACTACTGGCGAAAAATACAAGACACGCTTAGGTCGCATTGTCTATGGCGGTGGCGGCATCGTACCCGATGTGTTCATTCCACGAGATACCACGGGTATAACGACCTACTTTAAAACAGTGTATTTCAACGGATTGATTTACCAGTACGGTTATGATTTTGTCGACAAGCATCGCGAGGATTTAAAGAAATGCACTGACTTGGAGTCCGTCAAAAAGTATCTATCGCGCAAGGATATTGTAGGCGATTTCGTCAACTACGCCTCAAAGATGGGCGTGAAACGCCGTAATTTAATGATACAGCGTTCGCGAAAATTGCTCAAGTCCTACCTGACAACAGCCATTATCTCTGACGTACTCGACGAAAGCGAGGCCGCACAATATGCCAACGAAACAGACGAAGGCGTTATGCGGGCCATTAAAATATTGGAAGAAGGGAAAGCCTTTCCTGTTGTCAAAAAGTAACTCTTGTATTTCAAACATTCAGTCTAATAGGGTAGAGAACCATCCGCAGTTTGACGAAAATAATCGTGCATAGAACTATAGAACCATTGGACAAATCCTGTAAATGTCTGAATTGTTCTGTGCCGGATAGACTCAGCAATCCCATTTAATTGATGATTCATTGCCTTATGCCAACGAAAAAAGAATTACGTACCTCTATAAAGAAGACGATTATGGCGTTGACACCCCAGCAACGCTTGGCAGCCTCGACAGAGCTGCTTAATCGTTTAGCAGTTCATGAGCGCTTCGTTGCAGCCAATGTAGTTATGCTGTTTCACTCCCTGCCGGATGAAATCAACACCCATCAATTCATTGAAGATTGGGCTGAACGTAAAACCCTCCTGCTCCCTGTAGTTCAGGGCGATGATTTAGAACTGCGTCGATACATCAAAGGCGAGCAGATGTGTGAAACAGGTTATCATATCGAAGCACCCCAAGGTCATATATTTACTGACTTGTCTGCCATTGATCTGGTTATAGTTCCGGGTGTAGCTTTCGACGATGCAGGAAACCGTATGGGACGAGGACGCGGTTATTACGACCGCTTCCTGTCACAACACACCTTGTCGAAAGCCTATAAGTTAGGAATATGCTATAAGCAGCAAATGATTGAGAATATTCCCGTTGAGCCACACGATATTCGTATGGACGAAGTAATTCACACGCTTTTTTAGCATCAGTACATGCAGTTTCCGAATTTTTGTATACTTTTGCTAATGCAATCATAGGCAATGACATCGCCGAAATATTGAATAGATAACATGGCCCATTCAGATATAAAGGCAGTACGTTATGAAGCCATATTTCAGCCCGTTTGGGACGAGTATGTGCGAAAAGCGCGTCAGTCAAGTTTCTTGTTTGAACGCAGTTTTATGGACTATCATGCCGATCGTTTTACTGATGCCTCATTGATAGTGCGCAATGCAAAGAATAAAATCCTTGCACTTCTTCCCGCTTGTGAAAGCAGAAAGGAGGAAAAATGCATAGAGTCACACGGCGGCCTCACCTATGGCGGCTTGTTGTTGATGCCCGAAACCACTACACCTGAAGTAGAAGCAGCATTAGCAGCCTGTATTTCCTATTATAAGGAACAAGGATACAGTTCTTTGATTTATAAACCTCTGCCTTATATCTATCACGCATATCCAGCTCAAGACGATTTGTATGCACTAACCCGCCAGGGAGCCAGGTTATACACCCGTTCCGTATCGTCGGTAATCGACTTGCGATGCCCCTACAAATTTTCAACACTCAGGCAGCGCAAGGTACGCAAGGCATTGTCACAAACCAGCCTGCAGATGACAGGAGGGATTGACAATCTGCCCGCTTATTGGAATTTGCTCGATCAAGTATTGCAAGAACACCACAATGCCCACCCCGTGCATACGCTCGGCGAATTGAATCTTTTGATGAAAGCCTTCCCGCAGCAGATTGAACTTTGTGTGGTCACTCTCGGTAGTTCAGCAGTGCAACAATCCAATCAGGATGCCGTAGCCGAGCAGGTCGTAGCCGGATGTATACTCTTTCATACCTCGCAGGTAGTCCATGTGCAATACATAGCAGCCAACGACCAAGGACGTCAAATAGGCGCACTCGATTGGCTCTTTGCTCAACTGATAGAGCGCAGTCGTTCCCATTCCTCCGATACTCCGTATTTCGATTTCGGAACTTCAACCGAACAAGGAGGGAAAATTCTGAATGAAGGTTTAATCTTCCAGAAAGAAGGATTTGGAGCGCGCGCCGTTTGTTACGATGCCTATCGTCTTGACTTTTGACCCACTGTTTCTTCAACTCATGTTCATTCAGAAGGAGCATACATTCGTTATTTATGTTCGTCATAAAGCAGAGATTAGTTGAAATACAGCAAAAGTTTAGTGTAAAAATAAGATCAATCTATATAGTTGCCCAGTTCAGTTCACCCCATTCTTAAAAACCTTTATTCTAAACCATATAGTATTTATGACACTCGATATTCTCATCTGTTCTTTGAACAAAGGTATAGTTCGCGTTCAGGACGTTCTTTTAGAACCGCAAGAAGGGGTAAGATACATTGTGTCTTACCAATATACAGACGAGCGCTATTTAGATTTGATACCCAAATCGCTTAGCGAACGCCCCGACGTTTCGGTATTTCGTTATAAGGGACAAGGTTTGTCAGCCAATCGTAATTTAGCGTTAGACAAGTCAACGGCAGATATCATTATGTATGCCGATGACGATGCACACATATTACCCGACACCCCCCGCCTTGTCACCGAGCATTTCGAAAAAGACCCTTCACTCGATGTTGCTTTCTTTTGTGCAACAACCTATACGGGTAAACCACTCAAGAACTATCCTCAGGATGAATTTACCGTGCGCGTAATGCCTACACAATATACCATTTCAGCCCTTGAAATGGCCTGTCGTCGAAATAAGGTACAAGGTAAAATTCGTTTCGATGAGCGATTCGGTTTAGGAACCAAGTTCCTCACCTGTGGCGAAGAAGAAGTTTGGGTTGAAGACGCTATTCGCGCCAAGCTCAATATGCGCTATTTCCCCGAAAAGATTGTAGAAACCAGCACCATGCTCAAGAAATCTTTGGTGTATGTTGATGCAGGTGTACAGCGCAGTCGTGGAGCTATAGCCTATTATATGTATGGCAACAAAGCTTGGTGGATTTGCCTCAAGTTTGCTATGGCAAGTACCAAGAAAGGTTACACCCATTTCTGGCCATTGATGCGTCATTTGGCAGAAGGTATTCGCTTCATGAAACGTACGAACCGAAATGAATAAAAGTTCTGCTATATAGCATACAAAACTTCGATTTTTTCGCGTTAAAATAGTGCTATATCAAAAATTATTTGTATTTTTGCACCGCATTAACGGAAAAAACCTCCGTTATTGCACGGGGCGTAGCGCAGTCCGGTTAGCGCACCTGCTTTGGGAGCAGGGGGTCGTGGGTTCGAATCCCGTCGCCCCGACAATAGGTAAAAGTAGATTTTTAGTTATTAAGACTGAAAGTCTACTTTTTTGTATTTCTCATTATTATTCATAAATCGTAATAATAAAGCCGTTATTGAGAGCAACTGTTGTTGCATTTCCCCCTCACGAAATACATTGCTGCACCGGTTTCAGACAGGCCTACCTGTCTTACTTTCTGTTGTATCATTATGTCAAAGAACACTGAATAAAAATCATTAAGAATGTAGTTTTTTCATCAGTCAAGCATTGTTCAACTCGAGGTAGAACTGTTCGTTGATGGTGCAAAGTTACAACACGAATGTCTTTAATCCAAATTTTTTCAGCATTCAATCTCGCACCTCGATTTTTTCAGAAGCCGCCAAACGCGCTTCATGCCCTTTCTATACGGGCCTTTCAGCACATTTTTCATACGCAGAAAAAAGTGAAATAGGGATATATTCCCTTACAGCTGTACAGCTGAGTAAGGTGCACAGAAAGGCATTAAGTAGAAAGAATTTCAATGTTCGTTAGCGTCAGTATACTATCGGTTTTTCTATTTTACTATATGAGTTCATAAGTTTTATTTTTTTATTCATCTATCACTAACAACTATAGCCCGCCCCTCAAAAAAATAGGAGATAGCCGAAAACAATTCCGGTTATCTCCTATTATTATGTTGTGTAAGCTATTATTTACTTAGCCTTCTCAACGATGGCCTTGAAAGCCTGGGGATTGTTAACAGCGAGGTCAGCGAGGACTTTGCGGTTAATTTCGATACCAGCCTTGTGGAGGCCACCCATCAACTGAGAGTATGAAAGACCTTCGAGGCGAGCAGCAGCGTTGATACGCTGAATCCACAGAGCGCGGAAGTTGCGCTTTTTGTTACGACGGTCGCGGAATGCGTAAGTCAGACCTTTTTCCCAAGTATTTTTGGCAACGGTCCAAACGTTTTTGCGGGCACCATAGTAACCGCGAGTAAGTTTGAGGATTCTCTTACGCTTTGCTCTTGAAGCTACGTGATTTACTGATCTTGGCATTTTGTTGTTACATTTTGGAAGTTAGCGCCGCCTTCATTATTTTGAGACGATCTTGTTGGCTAAACATCCGGTTAGACTTTTTGTGTGAGATGAAAAGTATTGTCTCGTTCTTACTTACAGAAGATTAACGGAGGCAAAGGAGTTCGCGAATCTGACGTACGTTCGTGCTGTCAACGATAGCAACGTGGTCGAGGTTACGCTTTTGCTTCTTGGTCTTCTTCGTCAGAATGTGACTGTGGTAAGCGTGACGTCTTTTGATCTTACCTGTTCCGGTGAGTGCGAAACGCTTCTTAGCACCAGAATTAGTCTTTACTTTTGGCATTTTCTTTGTTAGTTTAATTGATTAATATATAACTGCGGCTACGTGAGATACCGAACGTAGCGCGCGAGCCTTCAGTAATATTGAAGAGTCAGACAGTTATGAATGTCTGGTTTTAGAAATCTTCTCCTTCCACTTTGGGACCGAGATATTCCTTTTTAGCTTTCACCTGTGGAGCCTTTTTAACCTTGGTCTTTTCCTCGGCTACTTCGTTGGTTTCGCTGGTTTCAGCCTTTTTGGGTGCTGCCACTTTTTTAGGAGCGATGAACAAAATCATGCGCTTACCTTCAAGCACAGGCATCTGTTCCACTTTACCATACTCTTCCAAGTCATTGGCAAAACGGAGAAGCAGTACTTCGCCCTGTTCTTTAAACAGGATAGAACGGCCGCGGAAGAACACATAAGCCTTCACTTTATCGCCTTCAGAAAGGAATTCTTTGGCGTGTTTCAGCTTAAAGTTGTAGTCGTGTTCGTCAGTTTGCGGTCCGAATCGAATTTCTTTCACTTCGATTTTAACCTGCTTAGCTTTCAATTCCTTTTGACGTTTCTTTTGTTGGTAAAGGAATTTTGAGTAGTTGATAAGTCGGCAGACAGGAGGAACTGCGTTGGGTGAAATTTCCACCAAATCCACACCCTTTTGTTGTGCGAGCTGAATGGCTTCGCGGGTGGGCAGTACTTCTGATTCTACGTCATCTCCTACGATGCGAACTTCACGACAGCGAATTTGTTCATTGATGCGATGCTGTTGCTTATTTTGGTCGCGGCGTGGTTTCTGCGGTGCTGGCATTAATTTATTATTAGGTTTTAAGTTACAGATTGAGAGTGGAATCGGTCTGGAAAACAGTCCGTTATTCCATTCTCAATCAGTTGAATACCGTATTTGCGGCTAATTCGGCTGCAAAGTTAGTAATTTTTTGTCATTTCAGCCACTTCATCATTGATTTTCTTTGCAAAATCATTGATTGTGAAGCTTCCTTGGTCGCCTTCGCCTTGTTTTCTGACGCTTACAGTGCTTTCGTTAGCCTCTTTTTCGCCAACGATGAGCAGGTAAGGCACGTGCTTCATTTCATTATCGCGAATTTTGCGGCCAATTTTTTCAGAGCGGTCATCAACGTATGCACGCACATCCATTTCGTCGAGTTGCTTGCAAACCTGCTGAGCGTAGTCGTTGAATTTGTCCGAGATAGGCAGGATAGCCACTTGGTCGGGCGTGAGCCACAAGGGGAAGTGACCTGCAGTATGCTCGATGAGCACTGCAACGAATCGTTCCATCGAACCGAAGGGTGCGCGGTGAATCATTACAGGGCGGTGCTTCTGGTTGTCAGAACCCGTGTATTCCAACTGGAAGCGTTCGGGCAAGTTGTAGTCAACCTGAATTGTACCCAGCTGCCAGCGGCGGCCTAAGGCATCCTTCACCATGAAGTCGAGTTTCGGACCATAGAACGCTGCTTCACCATATTCAATGCGTGCGGGCAGACCTTTCTCCTTGCAAGCCTCGATGATAGATTGTTCTGCGCGTTCCCAATTCTCTTCAGAACCGATATACTTCTCGCGGTTCACCTTGTCGCGCAATGAAATTTGTGCTTCGAACTTGTCGAACTTCAAGGCACGGAAGATAATCATGATGATGTCCATTACGCGGAGGAACTCGTCCTTCACCTGCTCGGGCGTACAGAAGATGTGAGCGTCGTCCTGGGTAAATCCGCGTACACGCGTCAAACCATGGAGCTCACCGCTCTGTTCGTAACGGTAAACCGTACCGAATTCAGCGAGGCGCAAGGGCAGATCCTTGTAAGAGCGAGGTTTCCATGCGAAGATGGCACAGTGGTGCGGGCAGTTCATGGGTTTGAGCATGTACTCTTCGCCCTCTTCGGGAGTATGTATGGGCTGGAACGAGTCCTTACCATATTTAGCATAGTGACCGGAAGTAACATACAGGTTCTTCGAGCCGATGTGCGGCGTCATAACCTGCTGGTATCCGTAGCGCTTTTGAATTTTCTTCAGGAAGTCCTCCAGTCTCAGACGCAGAGCCGTACCTTTAGGCAACCACATGGGAAGACCTTTACCCACGAGGTCCGAGAACATAAAGAGTTCCATTTCCTTACCGATTTTGCGGTGGTCGCGGCGTTTAGCCTCTTCGAGCAACTGCAAATATTCGTCGAGCATTTTCTTTTTCGGGAACGACACACCGTAAACGCGCGTCATCTGCGGACGTTTTTCATCGCCACGCCAGTAAGCCGAGCTCACAGCCATCACCTTTACAGCCTTAATCGGAGCCGTTGTCATCAAGTGCGGGCCACGGCAAAGGTCAGTATAGGCACCCTGTGTATAGGTAGTAATGTGTCCGTCTTCGAGTTCTTCGATCAGCTCATTCTTGTAAGTCTGTCCGCGGTCACCAAAGAATTTCAGTGCATCCTCTTTAGTAATGTCCTGGCGTACGAGAGCCTCTTTGCGCTGAACGAGTTCCTGCATTTTCTTTTCGATTTTGACAAAATCGCTTTCGCTAATCGAAACACCCTGCGGGGGCATCACGTCATAGTAGAAGCCATTTTCGATAGCCGGACCGATACCGAACTGCGTGCCGGGCCACAACTCCTGCATGGCTTCAGCCATCAAGTGAGCAGAAGTGTGCCAAAAGGCATGCTTACCCTGTTCATCGTCCCATTTGTAAAGGTTGATGCTGGCATCGCTGGTGATGGGTCGGTTAAGTTCTATCGTTTCACCATTCACACCGCAGGCCAGAACATCCTGAGCCAAGCGCTGAGAAATGCTTTCTGCTATTTGGAGGCCCGTTACGCCACTTTCGTATTCACGAACGGAACCATCCGGGAAGGTTATTTTTATCATTTCTATTTTGTTTTTGATATATTATATGCCGACAAAGGTAACTATTTTTTTTAAAGTAAAAGTTGAATTCGTAAATTAAGTCAGCCTTTTATTTCACTTTTTTTGAGAAGTGTACGAAGATTCAATAAATACTTATTCCACTTCAAGTACCAATCCCTTGAGGTATTCGCCTTCGGGGTGATAAATATTGATGGGGTGGTCGGCAGGTTGATGCAGTTGGTGTAAAATTCTGACGTGGCGGCCGCTTTGTGCAGCAGCAGTAAACACTGCCAGACGGAATTGATCTTTGTTCACCGCTTGTGAGCAGCTGAATGTAAATACGATGCCGCCCTTGCGTATTTTTTTGAAAGCAATGGCATTGAGTCGGGTGTATCCCTTGAGAGCATTGCGCAGGGCATCCTTGTGTTTGGCAAATGCCGGAGGGTCGAGTACGATGAGGTCGTAGTTCGAACCGGCTTGTTCCAAGAACTTGAAAGCATCTTCGGCAAAAGCTTCGTGGCGTGAGTCGTTCGGAAAGTTCAGTTCCGCATTGGCTCTTGTCAGGTCAATAGCTTTCGATGACGAGTCGACCGAATGAACCAACTTTGCATTTCCACGCAGCGCATAGACGCTGAAACCACCGGTATAGCAGAACATATTCAGCACATTTCGTCCTTTGGCGTAATGTTCAAGCAGCGAGCGGTTTTCGCGTTGGTCAACAAAGAAACCGGTTTTTTGTCCGCGGAGCCAGTCAATATGGAATTTTAGTCCGTTTTCCAATGCGATGTTACCATCGTCGTGTCCTCTCAGAAAACCGTTTTCCTGATGTAAGTCAGCTTTAAACGGAAGCGTGGTTTCCGACTTGTAGTACACATTTTCAATCAGTCCGTTCGACGCAGCGATGAGCGCATCGGCAATCGTTTCGCGACACACGTGCATACCCACCGAGTGAGCCTGCATCACAGCCGTTTTGCCGTAAACATCGATAACCAGTCCCGGCAGGCGGTCTCCCTCGCCGTGTACCAGACGGTAAATCGTATTGTCCTCACGGCCTGTGAGCTGCAATGCGCTACGCAGTGAAAAAGCTTCGCTCAGGCGTTGCTGCCAGAACGCATCGTTGATTTCTTCGTTTTCGAATGTGAGCATACGCACAGCGATTGAGCCAATCTGGTAATGTCCATAGCCCATTATTTCGCCATCGTTCGAAATCACGCGTACAGTTTCGCCTTCTTTCAGTTTGCCATCGCTGCTGGCAATGGCACCCGAGAATACCCAAGGGTGGAAGCGCCTGAGGCTTTCGGCTTTGCCTCTGCGCAGGTAGATGTTTCTCATTCTTTGTTGTGAATAAAAACCTGTTTGCAGACTCAAACAAGTTCTATGTCGATGTTGTAAAATTACTTATCTCGTTTATGCGGTCGGCTGCAAGATTGGTTTGAGTGTGGTTTCTGCACAAATCCTGATAGGCAGATTTATGCCAGTCGGGTGCCTAAACCAATTCGTATGCTTTATTTTCCTTCAAGTTTTTCAGTTCTTGGTAAAGCTGAATGCAGGTTACGGCATCGGTGGCAGCATACACCTTTTGTGATTCGCTGAGCACATCAGCTTCCCAGTTCGAGAGTCGCGCATTTTTTGAAATACGCTTATGGAAAATGTTGGCATAAAGTTTTTGCAGACTCATATCTTCGATGCCCAATTCTTTGGCAAAATCTTGCAGTTCAATGTATCCGGCCGGAACGAACGATTCGTTGCGTCGGCGCAACATCAGGAAATCATCGTGCAATGAAAGTCCTACTTTCAAGATGGAAGGGTCGGACAGCAGTTCAACTAAGCAGGGCGAGAATCCGAATTCATTGAGTCTGAATAAAAAGCAGAGGTCTTCGCCGGCTATTTGCAGCAGTGCCACTTTGTAACTTTTTCCTTTTTGGAAAGCCGGACGTGTTTCGGTGTCAATGCCTAAAACAGGGTAGTGTCGCAATGCCTCAACAGCCCGTATTGCTTCGCTTTCACTTTGTATCACGATGATTCTGCCATCGAATGCAAATCGCGGCAATTCGGGTATGAATGACTTGTCTGTTTTTTTAAATATCTGTCGCATAGCTATATTCGTGCAGGCCGTATGTTGGTGCATATTGGCTTGAAGTTCGGAGTTTAGCATTGTGGATAGGTCGTTGAGCTTTTGTGAAACGGCCTAAGTTAGTTTTCAGTTTTTACAGTCTATGTCGTGTAAGGCGCGTAAGGCATTTAGGAGTTTTTGTCCCCATTGAATGTGAAATTCGTCGATGGTTTCGAACAAGGCTACCTCCATGGCATCCTCGTAACCTTCGCGAAAAGCCTCTACGAGTTCGCGTAATTGCTGATAAATGTCGGCCAGGTTTTCACTGATTGTACACAGCACCGGATGTTCCGAGTATTTGAAGTCTTCAACAAACACATCCAGAAAATCATCGTTACTGCCCAATATGGCAGCCACTTGCGAACGGATGTAATTGTAATCCTCTTCGGTGACACGTTTTTCGTTCCATCCGGCCGTTTCGGGCACTTCTTCCAAAAGCGTAGCTTTAAGATATATCATCGGAAGCAGCCCACGCATTACTCGACAAAAGTCGTTTGTTTCGGTTTGGCTGCATTGCTCTACGTATTTGCAGTATTCCGTAGCCACGGTAACAAAGTCAAGTACCGGTTGCGAATATAGAAATTTTTCTTCGTTTTGCATATTAACTGCGAATTTACTACTTACCGACAAAAATACAAAATGTTTGGCGCAAAATGTATAAATCGGTCTGTGCGTGTAGTTTGTGTTAGTAGGATAGCAGCAACAAAAAGCATTCCCCTTGCGCTGTCTGTATCGATGGTTAACCAATTGATTCAGCGCGAGGGGAATGTGCTGTAAGTTTCATTGTTCAGCCCGTTTGCATTCGGCGAACAAATGAATGAGAGAGGGTGAAATTAAATTTCGTTCTTCACTTCGTGACCCATTTGCATAACGTAGGTCAGTTCCAGGTCGTTGTTGAACATGATGATGTCAGCATCCTTGCCAGCTTCGATAGAACCCTTTCTGTCGTATACACCCATAATCTTAGCAGGGGTTTCGCTAGCCATGCGGCAAGCGTCTTCCAAGGGGATGTCAGCTTGCTGAACGCAGGTGCGAATCAAGCGGTCCATTGTGGCAATAGAGCCGGCGAGTGCAGAGCGGTCTGCCAGTTTGCAAACACCATCTTCCAAAATTACGCGGGGGTCGAAGGCTGCGTCGCCGTGAGTAGCTGCACAAGCCAGCGAGTCGGTCACAAGAGCAGTGCGTTCAACACCCTTAATCTGGTAAATCATGCGCAACATTACGGGAGGAACGTGAATACCGTCGGCAATCATTTCGACCGTCATGTTCTTTTCTGTGAAAATGCTTTCAACGGTTCCGGGAACCTTAAACTCGCGGTTTTTGTAAACCACGGGCATGGCATTGTAGAAGTGCGTGGCGTGCGTCATGCCAGCTTCGTTGGCAGCGTGTACTTCGTCGTAAGTAGCACGGGTATGACCGATTGAAGGAAGCACACCGTGTTTGCGGCAGCACTTGATGAATTCGATTGAACCAGGAAGTTCGGGTGCTTCGTCCCAACGCTTCAGACACTTAGCCTTTTCGAGCAGCGGTTCGTACTCTTCGGGCATCGGAGCCTTGATCCATTCGGGAATCTGAGCACCGGCCTGTTTGGGGTTGAAGTACGGACCTTCGAGGTGCAGACCCAAGATGGGGCTGTCGGGTTCGTTCATTAACTTTTCGCAGGTTTCAACAGCTTTTTCAATCATCGGCATGGTCGATGAAGAAAGAGTGGGGAATATTGAAGTGGTACCGTATTCCATGTGTGCCTTTACAGCTTCGCGGAAAGCATCTTCGGTGCCTTCCATGAAGTCGCGTCCGCCACCGCCGTGAACGTGCATTTCGATACCGCCAGGCACAACAATGCAACCCTTGGCATCAATGATTTCAGCACCTTCAGCGTGCGTGCTGTTGCTTTCAACGGCTTTGATTTTATTGTCTTCAATCAGAACAGAACCGCCCTCAATCCATCCTTGCGGAGTAAGAATGCGGCCATTGACTATTTGCTTTAACATAATCGATGTATTTGGTAAATTAAGGTTTCTGTTTGCAAGTATTGTCAGGTTGGGATTACTCTGATTGGTGCAATCGTTGTTTAGATCATCGCCAGCAGTGTGTAACCACAACGCGTAAGCAAAGTTATACAATTATTACTGAACACAATATAAGTCGCGCCGCTTTTTTTGAAATTACCTTGTATTTAGAATCCCCTAATTTGTTTCTGTGCAGATTGTGTACTCTGATAGTCCGCATAATTTAGTGTATTTTGTAACTTTGCAAGGCATTAGACCAACTAAAAAACTAGTAAAACGTAAACTATGACATATTCACATCGCGAAGACCGTCGTTTGCGACCCCGCCGTCGTGGCTGGCTGTCGCTGTTGCCCTTGCCACTTTTGGCAGTATTGACCATGGGCATCGGTTGGTATACCGAAGATTTTTCAAAAGTTCCCATGACCATTGTTTTTTTGTTGACGGCCCTGTTGTCGCTTTTTACCCTTCGGGGCTATAGTGTACACGAGCGGGTGGCTGTTTTTTCGCGCGGAGCAGGCAGTACTGACTTGCTTTTAATGGTTTGGATTTTTGTGTTAGCCGGTGCATTTGCTAAATCGGCACAAACCATGGGTGCTGTAGGTGCTACGGTCGACCTCACCTTGATGTATCTGCCCGACAATATTTTGCTTGCCGGACTTTTTGTAGCTGCTTGTGTTGTATCGCTTTGTGTGGGCACCTCTGTCGGCACCATTGTTGCCTTGGTGCCCGTTGCCACCGAATTGGCAGTTCGTGTGGGCGAACCCTTGCCCTTAATGGTGGCAGCGGTGGTCGGCGGATCGTTCTTTGGCGATAACTTGTCGTTTATTTCCGATACCACAGTGGCTGCAACCAAGACGCAGCAATGCAACATGCGCGACAAATTCCGTGCCAATTTCAAGATTGTACTCCCTGCCGCCTTGCTATGTTTCATTATTTATGTGGTGATAGGTGTCGGAATGTCAGGCGTTGCCGTGCAGACGGCTGCTCCCACTTTGCATTTGTGGCGCGTGTTGCCCTATGCTGTTGTGCTGTTGGCTGCGCTGATGGGTGTCAACGTGTTGCTTGTACTGTTGTTCGGTATTTTGCTGACAGGTGTGGTAGGCTGTGCCGAAGGAAGTTATGATTTGGCCGGATGGCTGCAGGCGCTTGCAGCCGGTGTTTCGTCGATGGGCGATCTCATTTTGATATCCATGATAGCCGGAGGCTTGCTTGCAGTGGTCCGCAAGGGTGGGGGCATAACTTGGCTCGTGCGCGGTTTGACCCGTCGGGTACATACCCGTCGGCAAGCCGAATGCTGCATTTCAGCCTTGGTGTCTTTGACCAACTGCTGTACGGCTAATAATACGGTAGCCATTCTTTCTGTCGGTTCCATTGCGCGCGACATTAGTAAGCGCTACGGTGTGAGCCGCACTCGTTCTGCCAGCTTGCTCGATATGTATTCGTGTGTTATTCAGGGCATTTTGCCTTACGGTGCGCAGTTGCTCATGGCTGGAGGGTTGGCCATGGTGAGTCCGCTGTCTATTATTCCGCATTTATATTATCCCATGCTTTTAGCCGTGTCGGGCGGTGTAAGCATTCTGCTGTCGAAAGATCGTCCGGTGCGCAAGCGGCATAGCGAAACTTTGAAGGAAAAATCATCAGTCGGTGGGCCTAAATAAGTCGGGGGTGTAATGAAGCAGGTATTTCTATTTGCTTTACTATAGTTCTGTTTACCCGTAAAAAAAAGGAAGCAGGCGTTCAAAAAATGAAAGTTTGAACGCCTGCTTTATTGTATGAAGTATCGACTTAGTTGTCGAGTTGTTTTAAGAATTTAGCATTGCATTGATTCCGCTCTTTGTCGAAAAACCATCCCCACTTGTTGAAATACTGACAGAGTGAGTAGATGAAGATGGAGAACATGCGCCAACTTTTACTGGCTGCGTTCCCATATAAGTGGTAAACACTGACAAAGGGGAAATAAATGGTTTTGTAATGTTGGTGTATTCTGCGCGAAAGGTCTGTATCTTCAAAATACATGAAAAATCGTTCGTCGTATGTGCCACAGCGTTTCAAAGCTTCTGTTCGAAAGAGCGAGAAACAGCCCGAAATGTGTCCAACCTCGTAAACCTGGTCATCGCGCATGGAGCGCATTTCGAATTTCTTCATCCATTTTTCATGTTGGGTGCGGAAAACCGACCTCAGTCTTCGTTGGATGAGCATTTTGGGCGAGGGTATGAGTTTGGGTAGGAATTGTGTTTTTCCGTTGGGGTGGAGGATGCGGGGCATCATGAGTCCCACATCGGGGTGGCTCTCCATGTAGGTTAACATGGGTGAAACAATGTCTTCCTTGAAATAGATGTCAGGATTTACAATGAAATGGAACTGGCTTCCGTTTTTTATAGCCTCTTCTATAGCCCAGTTGTGTGCTTTGCCGAATCCTACATTCTGCGGAATGTGGTGGTAGATAATACAATCGCTAATTTGGGTAAGTTGACTTGCAGTGTCTTGTGGTGAGTTGTCAACAATATAAATTACTTTTGGTAAGTTATATTGTAATACTGACTGAATTGTCGCCGACAATTCTTCAACAGTTTGTTTGTAAACAACTATTGAAAATGTAACTTTAGGAGTATATATAGCGGATGCTTCCATAAGTTAAATCCTATTTGTTTAAATACAATGCAAATTGCATGTAATACGCTCTGTTTAAGAAGTTGAAGGCGTAAGAAGTTATGAACTTATGAGTATATATGCAAAAAGAGACCAAACTTTGTAGTCTGATCTCTTTAATAAAATTGGTAAGTACACTCTCAGGGGTTCGAACCCTGGACCCACTGATTAAGAGTCAGTTGCTC